>JGI24891J29808_1000175_pt1 | contig 73981 bp, 70 predicted proteins | sample FreactcultuFSWF8_FD_29808 | JGI IMG/M metagenome (IMG submission 29808)
ATCANTGCAGCCCTCCACTGAGAGTGTGATACTCAGCGCCTCTCTGCGGACGACTAGAGAGATATTGAAAACATTGTGCATTTCTACAAGGTGCGCGTGACCAAGTTTAGCACACGGGCAGGTTGGAGCAGCAGATACACAAAGGTAGTAAGTACCTCGGGTGAATACGATGTCCAACGATTAAAGAGTCACCATGAACCATCACATTCAGAACAGAAAGAAGTATAGAGAGCGTGTCCGCCACGAACTCTGTATTCATGAGTTGATTCATATCATGCAACTTTTAGCCTAGGTATCTTATGCAGTCATGTCAAAATTGCAATGCCTCTGTTGTCTAGAGAGACAGGTTCCACAAACCATCGCCGAGGTAGTGGCCGTTCTCAAGACCAACACCCTTCTTCTTCTCCTTCATGTCCTTAGTGCTCATCTTCAGTACACCGACCAGACAGGCATTCTCTTTGCCCTCAGCCTCAACGACAACGATATCACCAGCTTGCAGCTCTTTTCCTCCATAGCCATCATTAGCCTCCTTGTCGTCCTCCTTGACTGAAGGATCAGGCAGACGACCACCAGGGGATGTCAAACCGGGTACCATGAGAGCAGCACCGGAAAGAACGAAACGAATGGCACCACGGTCGATGCGTATCCTGTCGAAACATTGAGGGTATTTGTGGACGAGGGAGAGGTGAGGTATCAGAGGGTCATCCATGTGTTGCCAGAACAGAGGAGTGGATCCGAGGACGTAGAGAGACACACGGTCAGGTCTGTGATAAGCATTGTTAGCATAACCCGGCTCTAAGAACAGGTTGGCCGTTGTCCTGGTTCGACAAATCCAAGTCGACCGAGAAGGCATGGGAGTCGAGATGTGTGCTCAGGATAGGCCAGCTCTTTCTGAGATCCAACTTACACCTTGACAAGATCAATCTGTTCCTTCTTGGGCATAATCTCATCCATGTAGGGCTCGAGGCGGGGGTAGGTCTCAATGGCCTTTGCGCGGATGGCGCGCTGGGCCGATGACTTGACCTTGCTTTTGGCGCCGGGTGTCAAACTGATTATGCGTAAGTCACAGAACCTGGAAGTGCAAGAAGTGACCTACAGACTCTTTCTTGAACATGGTGGTGGTTGTGTATGAGAAGAAGACTGAACGACAACAATTCAGCAGGGTCGTCACCGACTCGCGCCGCTGCTTGCTGCCCCACCACCGAGCAGTCGAACCCCGCGAAATGCCAAGGGAAACTGCGCATTGTTGCCGCCTGCCACTTTCGAACCTTCTGGGCCGCCGACTCGCCGACGCCATGCTGTCCTCGACACGATTGTTATCCCTGCCTCTACCCTCCTTGTTATTCATCACATCTCCAACATCATGTCTGACTCAAGAAAGAAGCTGGCTCTGGCCATCATCGACTTCCTCAACACCTCCCTGAAGGACGGCACCCTGCAATCAGATGACGCCGAATCTATCGAGATCGCAACCTCCTGCATCGCCGAAGCTTTCCATGTCGATGCCAATGACAAGTCCGCCATGACCGCTGCCCTGGGAGGCCAGAACCTTCTAAGCATTTACGGTGTCTACGAGAAGCTGAAGGGCAAGAGCACTGCCAGCACCGAAGGCTCCAGCAGCGCTCAAGAAGGCCGCCCTGCCACCCCCACCGGTTCCACCAAGGGCGCCAACGAGAAGTCGAACGCTCCTACCAGTGAATCCGAGTCGCTCAAAGCTCAGGGCAACGCCGCCATGCAGAAGAAGGACTACGCTACCGCCATCGACTACTACACCAAGGCTCTTGAAATCGCCCCTTTGAACACCATCTACCTCTCGAACCGTGCCGCTGCCTACTCTGGTGCTAGCCAGCACGAATTCGCCAAGAATGACGCTGAGCTCGCTACTGCTGCCGATCCCAAGTACACCAAGGCCTGGAGCAGACTTGGTCTCGCCCGCTTCGCCCTCGGGGATGCCCAGGGAAGCATGGAAGCTTACAAGGCCGGTATTGACGCTGAAGGCAATGGAGGTAGCGATGCTATGAAGCGTGGCTACGAGACTGCCAAGAGAAGAGTCGAAGAGGAGGGCGGTCTCACTGAGGAGTCTTCCCGTGGTGCCCCCAGCGGTGGTGCTGGCGGCATGCCCGACCTCTCGGCTCTCGCTGGCATGTTCGGCGGTGGTGGTGCAGGTGGTGCTGGCGGTCAGGGTGGCGGCATGCCCGACTTTGCTAGTCTGATGCAGAACCCCATGATGCAGCAGATGGCCCAGAACCTTATGAAGGATCCCAACATGATGAACAACCTCATGAGCAACCCTCGTGTGAGAGAGATGGCCGACAAATTTGGTGGTGGTGGTGCCGGCGGTGCTGGCGGTGCCGGTGGCCAAGGTGGTGGCATGCCCGATCTTTCGTCCTTGATGAATGACCCCAGCATTGCTGAGATGTGAGTACAAGTACTCTTTTGTAACTGCGAACACACGACTGACAAGAATTACAGGGCAAAGAACTTCATGGGAGGTGCTGGCGGTGCTGGCGGTGCCGGCCGTGGTGGCAGATAAGCAATTTTCTTTGACATATTTCAGAAAGCGAGCAATGATTATTCAGTACGCGCCATGATAGACGCAAATGATACCAGTCCAGGCATGACCTTCATACGATGCATGCGTGCGACACTCGGGGATGTGTAGTACAATGAGTTAATATACAAGAGGCGTAACAAAGCCCTCCAACCAACGCCGTGCCGATCTTTCTGTGGCCATGATAAATTGGAAGATGAGCGACCTGGAGAAGCAGCTCCGAGAAGAAAGCGCAGAAGAAAAGACAAGATGAGATGAATCGATCAACCCAATCTTCTGGGCTTGGGACTTCTGGAACCACCGAACTTCAATCTGGTGGCATCCTTGACCGAGCTGATCTTGTTCCTGACCAAATAACCCTCAGAACCCAACAAGGCCTTTGTGACAGCCTCTCTTCCCTTTCCGAAACCACGCAGCACAACTTCCAGACTGTGTAGGTCACGCATGAGACCACGTTCTTGAATCTGCTTGAGGACGAAGGCGGCGAGTTGGTAGCCAGCATCATAACTACCACGACCAGCCTTCTTGAAACCAATGTTGCCAGCGGACAAAGACATCAAGACATCGATCTGCTTGCCGGGGTTTGCGGGGTCCTTTCTCGGGGGTTGGGTGAAGGTGATGTGAGTGTTGTGCTTTGTCGCGTAGACGTGCATGCGATGCGGTTGAGGCTTGCTCAGTTCCATGGGGCCATTGACATCCGGAGGACCGGAACGGTTGCTTTGGCGGTCGAGCCAGTCGCCGAAGTTGATTGAAGGTGTGTCCCGTCTGGCCAGAGGACTGGCCGTGAGTGGTGTGGAAGAAGAGATGGCACGGGTGAACGGCGACGGGAGGATCGAGGAAGGGCGACCGACCAGCTTGGTCAGTGGCCGAAAGATGTTCATGACTGCGATGTGGACTGGCGGCAGCGAGATGATTTGACTGGCGTAACTAGCTGTATCGATATCGAGCACTTGGAATTCTTTGGACGGAGGAGAGATGCGGCGGATGTCGGGGCTTGAGGGCTTGGCGGCCTTTTTTGATCTCGTCGCCGCTGTCGCTCGCCGAATGTTCGAGTAGCTCGACTGCTCGACTTGTCGCCTTTCGCCTCTCACAAACCACACACAACAGCATGAGCTCGTTAAGTCGACAAGTGCTCTTGCCCAGAGCCCCTGCGAATGTCGCCCGCAATGCGCCTTCGTTCCATGGCCGAACGGCTGCATACCGCCGGATATCCACACATGTCTTGAACCGCTCGCATGCCGTCAACTCACCTTTGATCTCCTCCGCCGCCTCTTCGCCTTCAAGGCTGTCGTCGCCTTTTCTCCCTGCCTCTGTCGCTACTAGCTTCGTGCGCTCAGTCTCCTTCAAGGAAATGCAGGCTGAGCGCAAGCGTCAACGCGCTGCTCAAGGATCCGCTCCTAAGGAAGAACCGAAGCCAGCGCCCGCTGCTAAGCAGTCAAAAGATGCAGAGGCAAAGTCTGAGCCTGCACAAAAGGCCAAGAAGGCCGACGAGCCTATGAGCGAAGCCGAGAGAATCTACCAGGCAACCGCTGCCCGCGATGCTGGTGCTTACCAACCTGAGCCTGACGCCGAGTCAGAGCCCAAGAAAGAGAAGGAGGCTGAGGGTGAAGCTGCTGAAGGCGAGGCTGAGGGTGAGGGTGCCGAGAAGAAAGGGAAGAAGGACAAGAAGCCTCCCCCACCAAAGCACGGCAACAAGACCCCATGGCAGGTCTTCACCGAGACTCTCTCGAGCGAATTCAAAGAAAGCAAGGAGTGGAACGAAGGCACCAAGCAACTGTCTGGTAGCATCCACGACTTCACCGAGAACCCCAATGTGCAAAAGGCCCGCGCTGCATACGAGAAGAGTACCGGTGCTCTCTCATCCGCCGCTGGAAGCACCATCAAGACCACCGCTGGAGCCATTGGTAAGAGTGCCGCTTGGACTTGGGACACCAGTGTTGTAAAGGGCATCAGATACGGTGCTGGTGCTGTCGGTTCCGGTCTCGAGAAGGCTACTCGTCCTGTGCGAGAGACCGAGGCCTTCAAAAACGTCAAGGAGGTCATTGATGACGGCAGCTCTATGCGCTATGGTGGCTGGGTTGAGAAGGAAGAGCGCAGAAAGCGCAGAGAAGCAAGAGAAGCAAAGGACATCGCAGAAGGTCGCAGGCCTTCGGGTGAGCCTCTAGTTGAGGATCCCGAGTAAGTATTAATCCTGGCTGAGCATCTAACCTATGCTAACATCACATTTAGTGCCGGAGTCAACGTCACTGTTCACAAGGATGCCGCCTGGAAGGAGTCATGGCGCGAGTTCCGCGACAACAGCAAGACTATGCAACGCCTGTTCGCCTTCAAGTCGACATACGCCGAATCAGAGAACCCTTTGATTTCGACCGCTCGTAGCATTAGCGACCGTGTTGCTGGCTTCTTCGCTGAGAACGAGACTGCCAAGGTCATCAAGAAGTTCCGCGAGATGGACCCCAGCTTCCAGATGGAGCCTTGGTTGCAGGAGATGCGCGAATACATTCTTCCCGAAGTCCTCGACGCCTACGTCAAGGGTGACACTGAGGTCCTCAAGCAGTGGTTGAGTGCAGCACAGTACCAGGTTTACGCCGCTCTGATGCAGCAGTACACCCAGCACGGTCTCGTCTCTGATGGCCGCATCCTGGATATCCGCAACGTCGACGTACTCAACGCTCGTCTACTTGAGCCCGGGGATATTCCCGTCTTCGTCATCATGTGCCGTACACAGGAGGTGCACGTTTACAAGAACAAGAAGACCGGCCAGCTGGCTTCTGGCATGGAAGACAAGGTTCAGCAGGTCACATACGCGATTGGTGTCACTAGACTTCCTGAAGATGTCCACAACCCCGAGACCCGCGGATGGAGACTTATCGAGCTTCAAAAGAGCGCGAGAGAGTATATCTAATCTCGTCTCCGCTCTTCTATTTTTCACCTTCGCATTGCGCTCAACCACATCTCAGCTTTGCATATTCTCTCCGGACAAGCCACATCTTCTGTATGAACTCTTTGCAACGGCGTTTTCTGGATCACACTCTCCATACTAAAAAGCGCTTCTCGGGGGAAATCTGTTGTATCATTTTCCCGGTCGAAGGAGAATATCCTCGTGTACTCTTAAAGCATTTCCATGCGCCTGCCTACCCTGTATTATACATTTACGCTTTCGATGTATTCATTTTTCCTTTATTAATGTGCATATCTCGTATTCTTTGGTTCGAGGTCGTGAGTGCACCAATGTCAATAAACCCCTTGAAATGACTTCGTTGGCATCCAGGGCCTCCAGGGCCTCAGCGGAGAGCAAGACCGAATCTTGAAGGTTCGGCGGAGTCAAGTCCCGGGGGTGCAACCAAGGCAAACATCTCGGAACCTCGGGAGAAACGATCAAATCAATGACATCAACCTTCCTGAGGATCTGCCTTTCTGAGAGTGCATACCATAGCTTTTCCAAGCGAGCGACACAACCATTTCATTATTACAACATGTACTCGACGCCTTGAAGACATCTCAGAACCATCATCTTCTGAAATCATTAAACATAAAGGGACATGACAAATGGCGGCCAGAAACACAAGTCGTCTGCGGGTAAGCTTTAATACAATCATCCTCTTCGCCTTGTTACTCTATGCTTCCTCCCCGCCGCTCAGTCGCTAATGCTTTACTCTCAGCATTCCACTTCGCAGCCGGCCTGGGCTCCGGTGTGACTAGCGCATTCCTTCTCCAACCTGCCGACCTTCTCAAAACCCGCGTCCAACAATCCTCCAGCGCATCACTCTCAGTCGCCCTCAAGACCATTCTCGCAGGACCCTCTCCCATTCAATCGCTATGGCGAGGCACTACACCCTCAGTCATCCGCACAGGCGCAGGCTCAGCTCTGTACTTCGGCATGCTAAACCAATTGCGACGGGCCACTTCAACCACAACGTTAGGAGTTGACGGCACGTCAAAAACGAAACTCAGTAATTCCGCAAACTTGGCTACAGGAGCTGCGGCAAGAGCATTGGCTGGCTTCATCATGAGTCCAGTCACCGTCTTGAAGGTGAGGTATGAAAGCAGCTTATACGCCTATACCTCACTAGCCTCGGCCGCAAAGGATATCTTCAAGACAAATGGAGCAAAAGGATTTTTCGCAGGATTTGGCGCGACGGCTATAAGAGATGCACCATACGCTGGCTTATACGTCCTTTTCTACGAGCAAAGCAAGGCTTCATTATTCGGGCATCTGGACATCGCTGCACCGCTAGCGAATTTTGGGTCTGGAGTCCTGGCTGCGGCAGCAGCGACAGCGGTCACGAATCCCTTCGATGCCGTCAAGACGCGATTACAATTACAACCTGAGAAATACAGGAATGCGATCAGTGCTGCGAAGAAGATGATTGGTGAAGAGGGGGCTATGTGTCTCTTTGATGGCTTGGGCATCAGGATGGCGAGGAAAGCCATTAGTTCTGCATTGGCGTGGACGGTTTATGAAGAGTTGATTCGCAGGGCAGAGGATAAAATCGTCACATAGAGCATACGACGAAAGTCCACTCATCTCCGACCATCCCACTTTTCGCGCTACATGGAAGTTTCGCAAAACTTCGTTCGGGAAGCAGGTGTGAAAAGCACTGTTCTTTCGAATCTGGTCGATGAAGTCTTGTCGGGTTGTTCCTGCACGTTTCGACCTCCTCTTCTGGTGGCTGCTGTTTCCTGGCTTCTTCTCCACTCGGTGTACGGAGCAAACACTTTATCTCTCAACACGTCTTTCTCGTACCTTTCTTTTTCAACTGAACCTTCATTGGCAATTGCCTGTGTTATGTCCTGTTCTTCATCGTCGATCATACTTCGAGCCATTGACCATCAGGGTCCATTTCAGATCCGCCATCTCAGAACTCTATCAAGAATCTCATCAAATACGTTGCACTTCTCTCGATTAGTCCTGTGAGCTTGAACAAATCAATAGAGCTTGAACCTCTAAGGTCGTATGTTCATACCATCCTCAAAGAGAAGCTTTGTTGACAGAACTGAGCTAGGACGCAAACTCCCTCTGCCCCGCCCAAGCATCCGCTTCAGGACATGTTCCACTCCATGCTTGCAGTATCAAGTCGACCCCTCTTCGAGCCATCTTACCTCGAACAAATCTTCCACACTACCCCAACACTACCGACAACTGAGTTGTATCTATGAGAAACCCCGCTCGTCGATCGCAACACAAAGAGCATGATCCGACAACCAAAACCACCGAACAAGTCCATTGGCCAAAATTTCGAACCAGGGATTTCTTAGATTGAAGTCTAGTCTCTAGCAACAATTGATCACCGGCTGGACACCGCGATAAACCTATATAGGAAGCGGGTTGCCCACACTCCTCGGGCTCTGCTTCCACACACGTCAAGTCAGAATGCATTTCAATTCTATTGCTATACTCGTTGGGTGGGCAGTCACTCTTGGTGCTGCCATACCCCACGACTCACCTGTCAACCATCATGCGGATCTTGCCATAATGGCTGCGATCACCTTCAACAATGAACAAGCCCTCAACCTGACAGCGATGTTCCCTGCGGCTCTGGTGAGTCTCCTGCTCACGTCACAAAAATTTCTCAACTGACACATTCTGTCTTACAGGAAGAGTGCCTTGCTTCAGAATACCCAGTGATATCTTGCTCAAACTGTCCGCGTCGCTTTAATGCCACAGGATATCAGATACAGGGCAAAACTGTCAATCACATCTGCAGGCAAAGCAGAAGACCCAAAATGTCCTCATCAAAGCCTTTCAGGAAATTCGATAAATACACGTATCGCAAGATCCGCGAATGCGGCCAAGTCGTCGAAGGTGTTGACACAGAACGTAAGAGTTACTTTGACGGTTTTACAAATCGACCACTTTGCTTATATGGATTGCATGTAGCGCTGGAGCACCTTTTCTGGAAGATCAACCACCGTTGCCATAAGATCTGGCAAAAGGGCACAAACCAGACCTTGTCCGCAAATGAAACCGCCCAAGCAGACCTCGCCGCGGAAGCAGATCACGCGAGAAGGATGAGGGCTACGGACGGACCCACTGCATGGTACGGAATGACCTTGATGTCTGATGACGAGAAGATCAATACATCAATGTTTCCCGAGGCTGTTGTAAGTCGCTTTGCTCATTCGTGGTGAATTCACAACTAATTCGCGTCATTTCCTAGCATGGATGTCTACAATCTAGATTTGGTATCGACCAGATGGAAAAGTATGACCAGCGTAACCTGAAGCATTTCAACCTACAAAACAGGACCATCAAAAGGATCTGTGGAACCAGAAACCAATACCAAAGTGGCCGAAAACGTGGCAAATTCGCAAAGTTTGAGAGGTTCACCTTTAGTAAAATCAAGCAGTGCGGTGCTATTAATATGGAACGTAAGTACAGCCCTGGCGATAGGCTAGGCAATGTCACTGACGTTGATGCTTGCAGCTCTGGAGCACTTTTTCTGGCAGGTGAACCACCGTTGCCACGAGCGCTGGTCTGAAGACGAACAGCGACTCCATGGACCTGCTGCCGTAGCAGATGGAGCAATTGACGCAGCTGAGGAAGCAGAAATTGCTGCTGAAGAAGCAGCTGAGGAAGCAGAAGATGCAGAATCCGCCGCAGACGGAGCAGAGGCGGATGACTCTGACATGTCTGACGACGAATAGTCGATGGACTAGATCCAGACAGTGACATCTGCTCTTCTGCAGATCCTCCTGGCTCACCTTCGAGCGACCACCTAGGGTATGCTCGCTCACAATCCCTTTCCGTAGCTTTCCTTTGTCAACGTCTTTTGATCTGGTATGTAGTCTAATAGTTTGGTCCAGTAATGTATTCTGTAATCTTAGTTTCTTGCAAATTCCTTGGTCTCTCGTCGTCTCAACCTGAATGTGAAGTCTTGTTCCTTCATCCGGTGCGTAACCAGTTACGGCTTCATGTGTCTTGAAAAGATGGCCTCTCCTGCTCAACGGTCCTGTAGAGATGTCTAGCTGTACCTCTCAACTCGGATGCTCTTTGCCCTTGTACGTTTTCGTGATCAAGGCGTGTACCATTCCATCACCATGCACTCACATATGTGCTTGTTGAAAAGTCCAAAATGATGTTTTCAGTTGGTAAGCAAGACAATCATGCAGCGACAACTCCAATATGGAGCTATGGAGAAGATAGGGTCGCGTTTATGGCGGTCATCGTGAATCCAGATTAGGCAAGGGTATTCCAACTATCGCTATATGAGGTCAGATAGTCCTTATAGAGCTTTTGAACATGTCCAAAGGATTGGATACACCTCACAAGCGCGGTGGTGTGGTATTGAAGATTGGGACAGGGTGATACCCTCAGAAAGCTGACTTTTTCAAAACAGAAAGTAGTTCTGGACTCTGAGATAAACCATCAAGATCACAATATCTATGTGATAGAGCCACAGAGGTACAAAACAAAGAAAGCGGCAACGGGTTGTATAAGAATGCTGTAATAGTGGTTTATTCGTATTAAACATTATCTATCGTCTCTGATTTTCATCCTCTTTCCACCTTCTTTGTATTTTCCAGGTGCTGGACGAGTGTATGTAATAGCAAGCCGTTGTGGTCGTGCTCTTTTCTCCTGTCTGTCTACTGAGTGCTCGAATGTGTAGTGTTGTTGAAAGAACGATAAGAAAAAAGGAAACAATGAAAGAAGCGCAGTAGGGGTATCATAAAAGCAGAAGCCGTGTAATGCGATGATAGAGCCGCCGAAGTCATAGTACTGTGTAGAGTCTTGAGCTCAGGCAATGGGTTGTGGCTTTTGGTCCTCATCGGTGGTATTCATAATCGTGAGCCATAGTGTCCAGTCTGCCTAATCGAGGACGTAGAATGGTCTGCACGGACTGAAACCATGCATGGGTGCGACGTGGTCCCATTTGAAGTTTGCAGGTCGTTTGCCCTTGTTCTCCTCAATCTTGAACAAGAGTGCTGTGGCATAATTGTCACTATTGGAGAAGATATAAGGCGGGGAGGGACGGCGGATATCCAGAGCCGAGCACGGAGGATGGGTGTGAGCAGGAACCGGCTTTTGAGGGCGGCCCTGTTGCTGGTGGGCTGCGAAGAGTTTTGCAGTTTGTCGCGAACGAGGAAATTGCGGCTTTGGGTGCTGCTGCTGCTGCGGTGGTGGTGGACGTATGGGTGTGTCATGGGGAGTAGTCACAGGAGTTCCCTGTTGATCGGGTTCAGGAAGCTTGGACAACCACTGTGGGAGGAGTGTACCAGTACGATACTGCTGGGCTTGAGCGGCCTCGGGAGAGATAGAAAGTGGGATCTTGGAGGACGGAGGTGAGAGCGGTACGGAAGGTTGCGGCGGACGATTGCTTGTCTTCACAATCTCAGCAGGCTCGTTCAAGAGGGCAACGTTGGCGATACTCCCATCCTCATTGACACCATCCGAACAAAGAGCCGAGACCAGAGCGCTGTCTTCTTGTTTGTCATTGCCTTTTTCGCTTTCGTCGCTATCATATTCACTGTCGGATGCGATAGCGTTGGACGAGAAGGATTCGACGAATACGAGGGCGGTTCGTGCAGGGGCAGGCATCCGACGCTTCTGCTGAGACTCCTGTGCTTGTAGTTGAGGAGTTGGTGTAAAATCCTGCTCCAGCGCGCCGCTAGCGGCATATACGGGACCAGACACCAGAGCCGACAAGGTCGATACTGTTCGTGGGACGGATATCTCTTGCTTGCGGAAGCAGACTGGTACCCTTGCGCCTTTGCCGTTTCTGACACTCGATGTGATTGGCGCCATGGACCCGGACTGATTCGGAGACATGTGGGTTGGCGTCTGGCACTGAAGATCACATGCCGAGTCGCATCTGTCATGAATATTGCTTTTGGGAGACGAGGTCAGGGGCGAGATATCGAAGCCATGCTGGATGATGCATCCGTCTTCTGTAATGCGAACGCCATTGTCTGCTTGGTTTCCTTCTGGGGACTGCTGAGCGCTTCTAGAGCTTTGAGCGTCAGCCCTTGCCTGCCAAACAGCCGAGCGAATCCCATGCAGAGCTTCTTGAGGAGGTGAATTCATGTAAGGCTCTTTGTCTCGGACTGCACAGTGCCTTGCAATCAGTGCGGCAGTTTGTCTGATTGCAATTGATTCGGCATGAGTAGGTACGTATCGGGGCCCTGACATGTGCTTTTGAGGTGCCCAGTACCGTGTGTGCGAGTCTCTCACTCCTTCGGCAGTTGCATTTTCCGTCGAGAAATCGTTCGAGAAACCAGACCCCGTGTAGCCATCGAAAGGGTCGAAGTTGGAGCCAGGATCTTGGTGGACTCGAGGTCTAGGCACGTGCGTAGACTTGTTCTTGAGTCTTGTGGCTCTGCGTTGGATGTCGCTCTCGATGTACTGGAAGGACTGCTTTGTGGCCCTGCGCGAGGTGTGGCCTGTCTCTTGGCAAGTCTGGAAGAGGACGCCTTTCTTTTGGAGAATCTGTTGTTCTTGTTGAGGAGCGGGCGGATTGCTGGAGGTGGGTGTAGTTTGTGGCGCAGGAGGGCAATGGCTAGCACGGCTCTTGTAATTAGAGCAGCTTTTTTCGAGCTCTCTTCGGCATTTCATCAGATTGTAGTTTCGAGACGCGCCTAGCCTTGAAATTAGCATGTATGACATTTTTCTGAAGTTGAATTGATTACCTGTCCCGGCAATCTTCTCGAAGACGAAATCCATTTGACGAAGCCCGCACTTATCCAGTGACAACCCGAAGTCGGTTGACGAGGAAAGCGTTACGGTCGATGTCGCGATATGAATGGACCCCTGAGGATGAGAGGATTGCGCAGCGTCTAATATGCGCAAACTGGGCTGACTTGGCTGAAGATGAAAATCAAGCGATGGCGCGCCGAACCAGCATGTGAGTACGACGATAGCGTAAGGACTGGGGAAAGATGCTTCGGAGAGCGATGCGAAAGCGATGCTGGATGGAAAGATGCGGTAATGTCTCAGAACTGGTGACTTTCGAGTTTCGGTCGTGTCGAGAGAGCGAGAAAATGCATCGGCCTCGAATTTGGTGCGCGCTGCGAGTCTCTTCGCGCTTGCCAATATTGAACTCGATGTTTCAGTGGCCAACAAAAATGTACAAGACGAGGATACTGGATACTCAAAGGATAGGTGGATGAACAGAACAGTAAGATATCAGATAGGGAGACGAAGATGTGAATGAAGCCCAAGTGCAATATTATTGTGAGTGATGTGCTCTGGAAAGTGAAGGGAAAGCACTCCCCGACCAGCTCTTTCTGAATTTACGGTCTGTCACGTCCAGCTTCGTCGAGCGCTTTGGAACCGACAGTGCCATCTTACCTCGCTCATTCGCTTACAAGCAGCTGAAACATACCTACCACCCTGGTTGAGCTGGAGTGTTGAGGCTTCCTTTTTGGTGGCTTCTTCCGCTTACGTCCACGTTCTCTATCTGGCCATATGGATGCATTCAAGGCCAGGATTGACAAGGCAATGTCGGTTTACATGGACCATATCGATGTTGAACACTTTTGAATCAGAGGCATGTGGTTGAAGTTTGATGGTGGAGGTCTGACGTGCCCCGCTTGAGCCGCATGAGCTGAGCCTCACGATTTCCGAGAGCTACAAAGCTCCGCTCCATGTTGTTTCGTGGCTCTTTCTGGCAGAGCGCGCGAACGTTCGGGTACTGTTGGACACGGCTCAGCCTTGGTTCATTTGATCAAGAGCGGTAGGGTAGGGGGTGATCGCACATTGGTGGAGACGAAATGGAGACATAAGACTGGGTTGGGGGGTATCATTATCCCTGGGTTTTGCTTTCTTTTTTCATTTGTACGCTTTCTAAATGCATGCCATGAAGCTCATTAACCCATCACTAACTGCGAGACATGTTGCTCTCGTAGTGATCATTGCAACGAAGCGCTCCAGAGGTCTCGAACAGTCAACACGCGCACCTGGGAGTAGATGCGGGCGATCCGCCGACGTGAACTTTTGGTCCAGTGCTGATTTAGCACTTTACAGCTTCTGCATGGCAGCAATGTCACTGGACTGGACGTGGTCCTCGAACTCGGCGATCTCCTCCTGGAGCTCGTCAAGCGAGATCTTGTCGTCCTCAACAACCAAGTTGATTTGGAGCTTCTTGATACCGTAACCGATGGGAACGAGGGTAGAGGCACCCCAGACGAGACCGTCCTTCTCGATGGAACGGACGTGGGCCTCGAGCTCCTTCATGTCGGTCTCATCGTCTAGAATGTTGGTCAGTACGAGGCGAAGATTATGCGAAGCACAAGACTTACCCCAGGGCTTGATGTCCATGGTGACAATCGACTTGGCGGCGGGCTTCGTCTTGCCAGCCTTCTTTGCGGCGTACTCCTTGAGGCGCTCCTCACGGACACGGGCGTGCTCAGCATCCTCCTCCTCGTCGTCAGAGCCGAAGAGGTCGACATCGTCATCATCCTCCTCGGCGTTCTCGGTGGCCTTGGCGGGGTTGACGGTAAGCTCAGCGGACTCGGGGCCGTAGGCAGTGAACTCCTTGGTTGGGTCACCGGGCAGCGAAGAGAACTCGGACTCGAAAGAGGCGATGTGCTTGTACCAGCGGTAGGCGTGGGGGTACTTGGCGACCTCAGGCTGAGCCTTCAGGGCCTGGAAAGTCTTGACATCGGCCTGGGAAGGACCGTAGCTTTGGTATTGTCAGCTTGATGTTCCTGTAGAGACATGGAAGTGACGAAGTTGAGAGGTAGGCGATATATCAGTGTTGCGACAAGCGCATTGTTTTATAATCGTGTAGCGGGGTCTTAAGCCGCCTCATAAACACGGACCAATTTTTTTACATCCTGCAAAGCAAAAGGGAGGGGTAGGTGATGGAAGGGGAGCTGCGGAAACTTACCCAACGATGTAAGAACGGGTCTTGGTCCAGTTCTCAAGGACTGATCGCAGGGTTAGCCCAATGCTAAATGACGGCGGCGAACATCAACGGAGTAGCGTACGAGTGAGGCCAGCGTCGGAAACGAAGTCGATGAAACCCATTGTGATTGTGGTATGTCAAATATGTGAAAAGAGGAAAAAGGAAAGGATACGGGGAAGTTGAGGCAGACTTGTTGACGAGGGGCTTGGACGGTGACTTCCATTTTTTTCACCATCCGCAGTTTAACCGGGCTCGCCCAAGCTTCTAATTCGGTTTCCAGACCCGGCCTTGGCGTACTTTTGGAGGGAGCTTGGACTCGGTGACATCGACATCTTCGAGAAGCGTGTAGAAACATCATCAATCGCCATCGCGGTTGTTGTAGTTCTCGTAGGAAATAGGTATATCAAGCTGCCTCACACGCTGTGATCCGGTGTTTTCTAGACAGTCATATACAGACCTTCTGAACACAATCATGATGCTTGCAGCAAGAGGCAGATGCGTTTCGCGCGCCGCCACATCGCGCGCGAGCTCTTTAACAGCATTCGCAAGATCAAACACACGACTAATATCATATCCACCCTCATCCAAAGCACTTCAACCACTCTTTTCACAAGTTCGCACATATGCTAAAGGTCGACCGCATCCTCCAGGCGGCACTCACCGCATGAACCTGGGAGAAGAACCCGAAAACCCCGCTCTCGAACAGTATGGCATTGACCTTACTCAGCGCGCTCGAGATGGTAAGCTCGATCCAGTGATTGGACGAGATGCCGAGATTCAGCGAACTATCCAAGTCTTGTCGCGGCGTACCAAAAACAACCCTGTACTCATCGGATCTGCTGGAACTGGCAAAACAGCCATTCTTGAAGGCCTGGCTCAAAGGATCGTGAGAGGAGATGTTCCGGACAGCATCAAAGAGAAAAAGGTCGTCTCCTTGGATCTCGGCTCGTTGATTGCTGGTGCCAAGTTCCGTGGCGACTTCGAAGAACGTCTGAAGAACGTACTCAAGGAAACACAAGAAGCCGAAGGCAAGGTCATCCTGTTTGTTGACGAGCTTCACACTCTTCTTGGACTCGGTAAGGCTGAGGGCAGTATCGATGCAAGCAACTTGCTCAAACCCGCCCTCTCTCGTGGTGAGCTACAATGCTGCGGTGCCACCACGTTGAACGAGTACAGGTTGATCGAGAAGGACGTTGCTCTCGCTAGACGATTTCAACCCATTCTTGTCGGCGAGCCAAGTGTCCAAGATACAATTTCCATCCTTCGAGGTATCAAAGATCGCTACGAGGTCCACCATGGTGTCCGTATCACCGATTCTGCTCTTGTCGCTGCTGCTACCTACAGCAACCGCTACATCACCGATCGTTTCTTGCCCGACAAAGCCATCGACCTTGTTGACGAAGCTAGTAGTGCCCTCCGATTACAGCAGGAGAGCAAGCCTGACGCTATCCAAAAGCTCGATCGCGAAATCATGACCATTCAGATCGAGCTTGAGTCGTTGCGCAAGGAGAAGGACATCGCAAGCAAGGAGCGCAGAGAGCAGCTCGAAAAGAGTCTCACACTCAAGCAAGATGAGGTTGGCTTGCTCACTGAGAAGTGGGACAAAGAGCGTGCTGAGATCGAAGAGGCAAAAGGCATCAAAGAGAGGCTGGAGAAGGCTCGACTTGATCTCGAGCAGGCCCAGAGAGAAGCTGATCTGGCACGCGCAAGTGAACTGCGCTACAGCACAATACCGGCCCTCGAGAAGAAGCTTCCCAACGAGAACGCAGAAGGAGCAGTCGACATGGATGGCAACGCTCTTTTGCATGACTCGGTCAATGCAGATGATATCGCCGCTGTAGTCGCTCGAACCACTGGCATTCCTGTGAATAAGCTTATGTCAGGCGAGATTGAGAAGCTTGTTCACATGGAAGATACATTACGTCAATCTGTTCGGGGTCAAGATGAAGCCCTTACCGCCGTCGCCAATGCTGTACGTATGCAGCGTGCAGGATTGAGTGGTGAGAACCGACCTCTCGCTTCTTTCATGTTCTTGGGACCCACTGGTGTTGGTAAGACTGAGCTCTGCAAGAAGATGGCCGAGTTCCTTTTCTCTACCGAATCTGCCGTCACTCGCTTTGACATGAGTGAATTCCAAGAGAAGCACACTGTCAGTCGCTTGATTGGAAGTCCCGCAGGTTACGTCGGCTACGAGGACGCAGGTCAACTTACGGAAGCCGTTCGTCGGAAGCCGTACGCAGTACTTCTATTCGATGAGTTCGAGAAGGCACACAAAGACATCTCCACACTCCTACTGCAGGTACTCGATGAGGGCTTCCTCACCGATGCACAAGGACATAAGATCGACTTCCGCAACACCATGATCGTTTTGACGTCCAACCTTGGCGCCGAGGCGCTCCTGGCGGACGAGAGCTCCAGTAGCGAGATTTCGTCGGAGGTCAAACACAACGTCATGGACGTCGTGCAGTCGGCATATGCTCCCGAGTTCCTCAACCGTGTTGATGAGTTCATCATCTTCAAGCGTCTGTCACGCGAGGCCCTCAGAGACATTGCCGATATCCGTCTCAAGGAATTGCAGGGCAGACTTGACGACCGCCGCATCAAGCTCGAGGTGCCAGACGATGTCAAGGCCTGGCTGTGCGAGAAGGGTTACGAGCCTCGTTATGGTGCTCGTCCTCTCAATCGCCTCATTTCCAAGGAGATTGGTAACGGGCTTGCCGATCATATCATTCGTGGCAAAATCAAGTCCGGAGACGTGGCCAAGATTGGAGTTCGCTCGGACGGAGAGCATCTTGAAGTCCTCGCGCCCGAGTCTTCGTGATAGTCAAGCCTCGTTGATGTAAGATATTTAACGTGTAACGCACAGCATGGTGGGATGGTAGGAAAACATTTAGATTTGGGCCTTGGAGGAGAGATGAGAACTGTACATATGTAAGATACCACTCATAATGAAGACGCCACTCATGATAAGCTACAGACTTCCATTCTCTCTCCCATTTCAACGTGTGCAGTCTCATCGAAACCTCCTTTTTAGTCGGAAACTCTAATCTCTACCAAAGGAAGAAATTGGTCAAGCTTAGTTGATAACCACACGTCAGGTAAAGCCTCACTTCTTGTAGGCAGGCACGACCATTGAATTCGCGCCTAGACTCCAGGCAAGAGTACAGGACGTAGCAGACGAACGAAACACTAATTGTCCAACTCGATGATCGTCCCCTGAACATGCTCATGCACCCGTTCCATCCACACAAGAGTGTCTTCTTCGGGTCGACACTTATCCAAAACCTTCCTTTCTTGGCAGAGAACCAAGACCACATCCTCCAAGAATCCTCCACCATCAACCCTGTCGTCCCGTCGACCTTGCAACAACTTCTTCGCCCTGTAACGGCGGTCTGCCCTGAATCTGACTCGATCGAGACATCCTATCATCCCGAAGGTACGTCCATCCCGGCTCCGATGCACGAATACATGAATCGGTTGGCTTCCGTAGATGCTGGAAAGAGCAGACGTAAAAATGCAGACGTGATGGAATCCATCCAGTAGTTTGGCCATATACGACTCTCGAAAAACCTCCCAATACATGGATGGTGGTGGTATGTTCTTGATCACATCGCAGCAGTCTTTTCGCTTGGAGTTAGCTGCAACGGGTGTGATGGATACGAACCATGGCAGCTTGTCTTTGTCGCCACTGATGCCACAGTGTAGATGTAGACGTAATTTAGGAAGAATCTTGAGTGTCGCTTCCCCACGGATTTGGTTGCAGATATTGAGAGTTGGGTGAACATCTGTGATTTGCTCGTATACCATGAGCCTGAGCTCGGGCGGAAGGTCGAGGAACCTGAAAGTTTCGGGATTTTCCATCTTTGACATGCGGGAATGTTTGAGAAGAGGAGCTGCAGATCATGTTCTCACTTTGTGTGGTCGACAAAGTCGAAGAGTCAGAAGTCGGAGTGAGTCATCATCCTTTTCGCTAGAAAAAGAAATGGTATAGGGTATTTGCATATTGATCCATATTGAAGATCATTCAAAAGCCTTCCAAAAGACAAGAACAGAACAGAACAGGGTTCATTGGGTTTGTAGACGAAGATACCAAGGGACCAATTCTATTCCGAGTCCCAGCGATCGTCATGCATCCTAACAGATGACCTCTTGACACCTTGACAGCTAACGCCCAATCAATCATCTGATAAACTCGTCAACTTATCATATCCCCGACGTCTACACATCCGGAGCAGGAACAGAACGTCCAAAAAGGTCGTGCACCTTTTCAAGCCACGAATAAGCTCGTCCATCATCCAACTTCTCTGGGCCATCTTGAGCGTCGTTCAACTTCTCACAGAAGCGGTAGGCCAAACTGTTCACCACAGGGTCTACACTTCTGCGTATTTGCAACCTTCCATCTGAGCCCGTTATTAACTCAGTCCGTGACCAGAAGAACGAGCTTAAGTCTCCCACAGCTCCGCAGCCGCGATACTTTACGAGATATAGCGATAGCCATAAAGGTGGACGGCCGTAGATGATGGTCGACTGACTTGTGTACTGTTCGCGGATCGATACACGGTGGAACATTTCCAACTCCGCGGCCACATACGAAGTACGGAAGTTTTCCCAAGTCATCATACTATAGAAGTCGTCGTCGTTTTGTAGATCAAGTCTTTCTGGACAAATGTGTACAGTCCACGATGCCCCGAACTGAAGATTTGCGTAAATTCGCAATTTCGGCAGGATGATCTGTGTAGACTCATTGCGGATCTGCTTGCAGATGTTGAGGATCGGGTTGACATGGAGGATATGCTCGTAGACCATGATGCGAAGCTCTGGAGGGAGGTCGAGGAACCTGAAAGGAAGGGCGTTGGTGGCTTGCGACTGTAGTGTTGAGGACATAGCGTCTAGTTCTGATTGACAGGAGAGAAGCGAGCAAAAGAGAGTGCGAAAGAATTGCAAGCCTAGATTAGAGGTCTCGGAGAGCAAAGGAGTCATAGGCCAGGATCTCGGCTGAGTCAGTTTGAGTAAGAACAACGGCCAAGTTGATGTGGGAGAAGCAGCATGCAAGAGTAGACTAAATACAACAAGCAAAGGTGAAAGAGGTGACATGAATCTAGGAAGTGCTTCGCGGCAAAATCTCAGCCATCACAGATCATGCCGGATCTTGAACAAGAAGTCGGTATTCTTACTCCACGCCACCCCCTCAGTCTGACACTCCCTCAGCCTTGATATCCTCTTGTGAGCTTGATGTTCCTTGACGTTCTCAACAGCTCGTGAGAAGCGATCCTGCACCTGATCTATAGCAGTCTCCATAGCCATCTGCACAGCACCAACCAAGAACATGTTCTTTAAGACCACATCAGCAGGGTCATACCATCCTCCAGCCCCAAAGTCAACAGCGCGTTGAGCCATCGTCGGTAGACCCAGGGCTTCTTGTATCTTTTCGATGGGCAGCATGAATGCATGGTGGGCGTGGCTGAAACCAGGAAGTTCGTGGAGCATGGGTGTGATGGTCTCTGAGTGGGCAGATACCATTTCGTGGGTGAGGACCAGGAAATCATCGTTGTTGAGAGTGATGGCAAGGAAGATGAGCTTGATAGCAACGCCTTCGGCCACGGCAATGATGACGTCTCGCTTCTGAACTTTCAGCTCATTCTATGCCAAAAACTTGAGATGCTGATGGAGTTTGTGAGCACCAATGCCGAGACAGAAGCCGTTGATGGCAGCAGCGATGAGCATCTGTGGCGCTACGCAAGAGAGACCAAGGTTCACTGTCAGACCCAGACTGTTTCTTGTCACCACTCTGATACGGTGGCGGGTCTTGCGTCTGATCTCTCGCAGTTCATGTTCGGTAAAATCGCGAGGAAGGGGTCGGGCTCGTTTCAATCTTGGTTTCTTGAGGAGGTCGGCGTTTTGTGCGTAAATGGCCTGAACGACGGAGGAGAGTTTGTCGTCTACGGGATATGGAGGTAAGGTGTCTTCGAGCTGGCCAGACGAGTTTGTTCGAGAACGGTATGCGGGTAGTGTGTCGGTGGAACTGGAGCTGTCGGCAGAAAGGCAGAACTCAAGAGGACGAGTGAAGTCGAATTTGACAAAGTCAATGTCATCGTGTTTCCGATCTGGGGTACGAGACGAACGGCCGCCGTGTCTCGAGACGGGATAGATGAACCACTTCTCCGGCAAACCTAGTCGAGCCTCATTAGAGAGTCCATCGCTGGGCTGGCAGGAAGGCCTTCTTGGCGTGCCTGGCTCTTCGAGAGAGGCTACGGCGGGTACTGAGAGCGACCGAGTGGAGCTTGTTGATATTGCGATCGATCTCGGCACCCGGCTGTCGTCGATGGAAGAGTGAGGAAGGACGGCGGTATGACCTGCCGGAAGATATGAAAGGTCTCCTGAGTCGCTCAGGAACGTGAAAGAAGCTTCTTCTTCCTGAGGATGGATGGAGTGGCGGCGAAGCATTTGTTGATACAGGCGTAAGATGGCGCATCGACATGTGCTGTGATGGAGGATAGATAGGTTGTTAGGTATTTGTGGATGATCGAGCAAAACTGACGTGGAAAGCTGAGATGAGTTTGGGCGAGCTTCGAAGGCGCCTTCCTCGCGCGTCTCACATCGTCGTCACAGTGCATCCCGAAATAAAAGCAAAAGAGCAAAACAAACGCCCCCTTTCGGAGGTGGAAAGCAACTAGCGGACCAGTTTCGTTTCTAATTTGGAGTATCAAGACTCTACACCGTCTTCGATGGCGTGGATCGAACAAGTGACCTTCAGGGGTGAGGGGGCCAAACACGAGTTGACGCGCTCCCGCTGGGCCACCGCTTGCTGATAAAGCGGTGGCGGTGATGTGAGAGGAAACATTGGGTGGGTATATGAAGAGTCAGTTGGTGGAGACTCTTGGCTGGCGGGTGAAGCAGAAGGGGGTTCGCTCTGAGATGGGCAGTGGCACAACATCGATCGGAAAGTAGAAATCAGGATCATTTCTCTATAGTCATAACAAGCATCTACTCAGCCTTCTTCTTTCTCAAGAAAGCCACACCCTCGACGTGACCAGTCTGAGGGAAGAAGTCGAAACCTCTCAGACTCTCAATCTCATACAGCCCCTTTCCGTCGTTGACGCCGGCGAGACCTCCAACCAAGACAGCCACGTCCCTAGCCTGAGTATGCACATTACAACTAACATAACAGACTCTCTCAGGGCCGAACTGCAGCAATTGGCCAAGGAAGTTCTCGTCACAGCCCTTTCTTGAAGGATCAATGACGACGGCAGTTTCTGCAGCGGGGAACTTGATCTCAGCAAAGATGTTGTTGGCGTCGCCGCAGAGGAAGCGAGCAGAGGTGGAGGGGATGTTGTTGAGTTTGGCGTTCGTAGAGGCGAAGTTGATGGATTTGTCAGCGACGTCGATGCCGATGGAGTTCTTGAAGAGGGGAGAGAGGGTGACGGTGAAGAGACCGCTGCCAGAATAGGCATCGATGAGGTTTGTGATCTTGGGTGCATCTGCTGGTTGGTCCTTGGGGAGGATGTTGTCGCGGATGTACTTTGTGAAGGAGGGGAGGATAGAGTTATTGTTCTGGAAGAAAGAACCAGCAGGGTTGTCGAAGCGGAAGTCATCCACGTATTCGGTGGACACGGCGTTCTGGTCGGTAACGCAGGTCTTGCGGTGGATGTAATCACCCCGATCCTCGTCAATGTAGTTTTTGGCCTCACTTGATGGTGCAGCAGCTTGAACCTCGACGGGCTGTTCCTCGGCGGCACCGCCATTCGTTTGCTGGTCTTGCGGGAGGTCCTTCTTGTTGATCCGTTTTGTGCTTTCGCGAAGCAGCAGGGTGGCACCACGTTGGTACTTATCCAGCTCGACCTTGACTCTCTCTCTCTCGCTCTTCATACCCATACGCACAGCATCTGTACCGATGGGGCAGTCCTCAATGTCCATGGTCTTGCGAGTACCCTTGAGCATGAAACCAATCGGAGGGACTTCTGCGAAAACAGCCTTGACACCTTGACGTCTGTCTCTTCTACCACCAGGAGGACCGTCGAAGTGAGGAGTGAGCTTTGTGCGGTATCCATATTCCAGAGGCGATCCAATGGTGTCGCCAACAGCAGGGATCATGTGTGCGGGCAAGTTGCAGAAGTTCTTGTAGGCCTTTTCGACGATACTCTTCTTGTGGTCGAGCTGATATTGGTAAGGGAGGAACTGGAACTGGCAACCAGAGCATTTCGAGAAGTAGCCACACTTTGGCAGGGAGTCATCGCGATGTGTCGAGGGTTCGAGGACCTTGACGAAGTCGGTCAAGGTGTAGTTTGTCTCTGTCAGGTGCTTGATGATCTTGACCGTGACCTTGTCGCCGGGTGCAGTGAAAGGTACGACGGCAATTTGAGAAGTTCCAGGGATGACAGCGAGACCGTCGCCGGTAGATGCGAGCTCCTCGATGGTCAAGTCGTACTCGGTGAAGGGCTCGGGTAGTTGCGAGGGCAGGGCTTGTTCTTCGCTTTGTTCAGGCTTGGAGCCGATCGAATGCTTCTCCAGCAATGCGCGGACATCGGCGATCAAAACTTCCTCGTTGGAACCCTCCTTGACGGTCGTCTGCTTTTGCTTCTTGTTCTTTTTGAAATGTCTCTTTCCCTCATTGAATTTCCTCTTCTGGGGCTGGTTTGACCGAGTGGGAGCTGCGTCGGCCATGGTTGGTCGGAAGATTGCTGTATGGAACAGCGAGGTCGGTTTGGTGGGATAGAGTGAAAGAGACCGAGTAGCAGCAAAAAAGCGTCGTGACAGCATTGAAGAACGGACAAATTCGCAGATGGTCAGCAAATCCTGGAGATGCTGACCATCTTTCTTTATACAACTTATGCAACAGGCTCATAGATATGCACGAGTTATACCACCTCCGATCAACTCCGCAACCTTTGCTCTTGGCATTCTGAAATTCGTCCCAATTGCGGCGTATACCAGTCGCTACTTCCTGACGATTGTCTGAGGGTTGTTGTTCTCGACCACATTCCAAAATGAAGACGACCCGCTGCCTCTTCTGCCGCATCGCCCCGGCAGCGACACCAAAGTCTCAACCATCCACACGCGCCTTCAGCTCAACGCCCGCGACACAAGCAAAAGGCAAGCCCGCATACCCAAATGTTAGAGCCGTCGATCTCGGTCTGGTCCAACAGCGCGTCGATACCGCCGCCCGCACATTCAAGCCGTACACTGTACGAGAAAAGCAACTGCTCGCCTTGAAATACACCCCGGCTCAGGTTCGCGCCATCGAGGCAGCCGAAGCCAGCATCGATCTCAAGGATGTCGTTACGCAGGGCAAAATCCGCCGCGACACTTTCGCCCTGAATTACATCGACGACCTCAGCAAAATCCAACCTCTAGTCGACAAGCCTGTACGCGCACCCACCGAAGACATTGACCCCGGTATCCGCATGCGCAGCGAAGACGAAGTGCTCGACCGCTTCGCCGCCTGGACTGAGGAATTCAACCGCAAGCGCCAAGAATATGAGACACGCATGGAGAGCATGGACGGCGAACACATTGAGCAAGAGCTGTTGACAAAGAGTATCGAGGCTGGCGTGTACCCCGGTGACAACCTCTCACCAGACGAGCGCCGCGAACGCCTACGCAAATACGCAGAGCACTTTGAAGGCCCCAATGCAGTGGCAGAATGGAACGCCTTCATTGGAAACGCAAACAACTTCTTCTTCTCTCCCAAGGGCACGCTACACTCGCAACAAGACAGTGCCTCGCCCGAGATGCCCAAGGTCAAGAACTTGGGTGTGAAATTCGAATCCGAGGACGACGACCCCCACTTCCTGCGCTTGATGCAGCAGACAGGATTGACCAAGGATGCCATCAAGAAGATTCGTGTCAAGAACTTGGTTGCCCATCGTGTCGTCAACCAGACCCGTATGGGTAAGATTCAATCGCAGTACTACCTCACCATTGCCGGAAACGAGAATGGCATGCTGGGTATTGGCGAGGGCAAGTCGGCTGAAGACGAAGACGCCATTCGTCAGGCCATGTACGCCGCCATCAGAAACATGAAGCCCATTCCTCGCTACGAGAACCGCACTATCTACGGTGAGGTCGAGGGTAAGGTCGGCGCTTCGGTCGTTCAACTCTCTTCCCGCCCGCCAGGTAAGATTTTCAACCTCTCGTACTCCTTCCAGTGTTACTGACTAATATCGATTTTCAGGCTTCGGTAACAGGTGCCAACATCTGATCTACGAAATGGGCCGTGCAGCAGGTATCTCCGATCTCAGCGCTCGCTGCCCGCGCAGTCGTAACCCCATGAACATCGTCAAGGCCACCTTTGAGGCACTTATGAAGCAGCGTCTACCCGAAGACGTCGCCCGCGCCCGTGGTCGCAAGATGGTCGACGTGAGAAAGGTCTACTACCAAGGTCTGACTTCATAAAAAGAAAGCAAAGATGCTTTCTTTTGACATGTAATTGATTCTGTATTATATATTCGCATATGATGTATGCAGGCCTTTGTATCTTTTGAGCTACGAGCGAAAATATGCTTGTCCCATTCCATTTTTCCTTTCTTCGAGCAGTATAATTTCTGTCAACTGACAGCGATCTTCAACAAGCAGACCTCCATCTTGTCACTCATACAAAACACCGAAGCATCACTCGATGCCTAAAAGCTGTTTCAAGCTTTCCTTTGGGTCATCAGGAATCTGCATCTGGAAGAAAGCCCTAGCAATATCCTCCTGCCCCATCGTCAGCGGGTGTTCCCGACAGGATTGACAGAACAACATACCGCATCTTGAAGATCCTTCAGCTCGCTCTCAGGCAAAATTGCACACGCTGTGACCAGATCTTCTCCTTTGGCAGCAAGAAGAATGAGCTCTTCAGCTCTGTTGGTCACTTCTGATGGGATGCCATTCAAGGCTGCACAGACAGTACCGTAACTATTGTTGCTACGTCCTTGCTTGTAGCTGAATGACGATTAGTAAAAGGTGGACTTCAATCGCACCACTTCGGAGCTTACTTGTAAAGATAGGTCAACTGCTGGTCAATTTGAGATTGAGGGTCCACGCGAACTTCGAAGTGGCCGAAAGCAAGTCGCTCATGTGGAAGAAGGAAGCCACTCTCAAAGATCTCTGTGGCCCAGGTCAATACTCTGGTGCAATTGATACATCTAGAGATTACTTACCATGGAAATGAGTTGCACCAAGGACTTTTGGACACTGATCACCTCGGTTCAGAAGATGGTTGAAGACGCCGGCAGCCAATCCAGCACCATCTGATACTGGGTCAGTATGAACCTTCAAGGTACCCTGCGTGAAAGCTTACCATGCGAATCAGTTCCCTTTCCGAATTCGTCGATGATCAGCAAGCTTCTGTTGGTCGCCAGGTTGAGAGCCATTGATATCTGCTGAAGATCGATCATAAATGCACTTTGGTTCTGCGAAGCTCAGTATGCTACCCTTGAAGCTTTTGGCACCAGAGACTCACTCTTGACACACTTTCTCGGGTCGCAACTCGTGTCATGATCTTGTCTGTGATGCCGATGTCCGCTCTAATAGCCGGCACAAAGCTTCCGACATGGGCCATGAAGACGATGATGGCGACTTGTTTGAGATAGACGCTCTTACCCGAAAAGTTGGGCCCAGTCACCAAGACCATGCTTGGTACCACATGACCGTCCTCGGTCTGGTACTGAGTTATCACTGGTGGATCTTCTTGCTGTGCGTCTTTCGTTTCGCCTTCACCACCAGCGATGAGAGTATCGTTCGGTATGAAGTTCGAGACCACTTTCTCTTGCAGAATGTGTCTATCGAAGATGAGCTCATGAATCCTAAGAGTCAGCGTCGGAATCCACTTACCTTCCACCCCTGATGTCAAGGATGTTCGACTCTGTCAGCCGTGGGCGCACAAGATTGTGGTTTCTGGCTCCTTGAGCTAAAGCCAAGATGCTACATTTATGTCAGCCACCAATTTCGATGTCTGTTTTCGGAGAAGCTCACCAATCGATCTCGGCACAGATGTCAGATGCTGTCGTGAGAAGATCCTCGTATTGCAAGATCTTCTCTGCAAGCTCGTGGATGATCTCAATCTCTCGGTCTACAAGCTGTCAGCAATGTTCAAGAGCAAGCTCGACAGCCACTCACCGCAGATGCGTCCATATATGTCTCCAAAATATGAGTCCATCTCAACGACATTGTCGTTCTTGTAGTAGGCGTATTCCTCGGTAGTGAACATCTTCTCCCATGGCTCTTCCTCGGGACCCTCATAGACGCCGTGTCCAGTACCTTGGTCTTGAGGCACAGCGATCAGAAAGCCAATCTGGGGAAAGAACACGACGTTGATGTCTGCATTCAGGCCTTCTGGCACGAATTGAGCGACATGCTGGGCCACCTGAGCTAGTAGACTTTCAAGTCCTTCGTAGGTTCGTTTGAGTTCATCAAGATCATGGTCTACGCCATTCCTGACCACATTCCGACCTTGATCTGCAGAAAGCTCGAAGTCGATGATTTCGGTAATGCCTTTTCCGACCTCGGCGAGTTGTGTGCTATGGAAGTGATTCATGACTTTACTTCGAAGAGCAAGTCGATCTCCACCGATGACTTCTTGAAAGCAGTCTTTGATCTGTAGGGCATGGAAGGCAAAGAGACGAATGCCGGTCCAGATGAAATTTGGAGGGCCTCGTTTGCCTGCTCCACTACCACTGATGCCTTTGCGGAGATTGGTCATGGTAGTCCTCATATTCTTGATCTTGCTGAGGTTTTTGATCAATGCTTCCATTGGTTCTGTGTTCTCTGCTCGAAGGAGAAAACTGACGGCGTCGAGACGTTCGTTGATGACTTCTGGATTTATGCTTGGTCTTAAGAAGTATTGTCGTAGCAAAAACTTGCCCTGCGGAGTGCGTGCCAGAGAATGAAAGAGCCCATAAACAGAGAAGCCTTCTTTCGAACCAGAGTTGGCTTTTGCCGGACCTTGATTGTGGGAGTGAGGATGCGACTCGGACTGAACAATTTGTAGCGAAAGCAGAGTATCAGCATTGACGAACCTTGGGATAGATTAGCAACCTCAATAAGTAAGACACTTCCCTTTGCAGCTTACATAGACCCAGAGAGCGTGAACATCTCTATGGTTGAGATACGGTGCATCGCTTGAGCGGCAACATCTCCGGGCAAGAATGTGGCTGCCCTTTTGCGATAAATGTAGGCAAGTACTGCACCAGCACAGCCGACTGTCACTCGACTATCAACATCAATCCATCCGGCCAGTCTCAGTAGTTGTCCCTGACGACTTTCGGTTGCGGTATCGCCAGCGTCGTGTTCTGAGTTTCTGTCGGTGGTGACATCTCCAGGAGTGATGAAGGTTATCCTGGGTCCATCTTCGTGGCCGATTTTGAGGTTGACAAGTCTGCTTCTCGCCGATTCGTACGAGAATTCGGACACCGGACGAGGCGAGCATAGAGCTGGCATCCCGTATGCTGTACTATCTCCATCACCCATATTGCGTCGTTCTGGGTCGAGCTTATCCAGCACCGTATCTTCAAGCTTGGAGGAAACGAGGATGACTGTCGGGTCGATAAATATCTTGACTAAATGCTGTTAGTTGAGAGACATCGATAGACGGACGAGAGGTAACTCACGAGCTTCCACAACCTCAGGACCACCTAACTCGACGTCCTCCATGAAGTACAGCTTTTCTTCTGCTGCGACGTAATATGCACAGCCAACAATTCCACGAGGCTTCATATCCACCGCCATCACGATTTCGTCCAATGCTTCATCACTGACATCATCATCAAAGTCGTCTCGGGATTGCGAGGGTGCGACAGAAGCAGATGGCTGCCGGCATGGTACACTAGGTGCAGATGAGGTCTGCCGAGAGTTGTTTGATGGATTCGAGGTGGCCAGTCTGGAAGCGATCGAAGGAGTCACCGATGCTTGCCGCGAAGCTCGAGTTGATGAAGTGCGAGAGTTGGCACCATTTGATCGACTGTAGCGTGAGGCACGACTATGATAATTTCGACCACGGCCGGACGAAGAAGACGTACCTCGTCCGTGGCCAGATGAAGAAGACGTACCACGTCCACGCCTTGACGAACCACGTTGTGAGTTCATGCTGTCCTGCAGTTTGATTGAGTGGAGAAGTAGGTGAGTGAGTTTCAAGGTTCAGATGAGACTGTGAAGATGGCAGAAGCCTGTACGCATCGGGGAGAAGGAGTCGTCTGCTCCGCGGTGGCTCTTTCCTGATGGGAAACACAATTTCGGAAGCACATAGACAGGAACTCCAGCACGGGAAATGTCAACAAATCGAAATACACGATGCTTTTGAGACCCATCGAGGTGTTCGAAGAGAGTATACTTCAGCTGAGGCCACATTAGACATCTCGGCCAGTCCAAAAACCACCTTACCTTTGGCAGATGGAAAGATTCCCGCTAGGCGCCTGGAGAGGAAAAAGTGGCGAACAATAGGTTCCTTTACAGTCCCGTCATCGATAGCTTCTATGTATCAAAATGCAAGATTGTTCGGAGATTCAATAGTCTGTCCAATGAGAAGAGAAATCGTATCGTGCTTTCCATGAACATTCACCAAATCCCGAATAACTTCTTGCCTTTTGATAGCTAAGAATGAATTGTGATCTATGTACGGGAACATGTATGAATCAGCGGTTCTCCTTTTCTATGGCGACAACTCGTTGGAAGCCTGCTTTCTTTCTCGAGGTTGTCACCGAATGGCAAAGCGGACATTGACTGACGGCAAGCGGACCGTGGACGGCAGGATAAGTAGAGAAAGAGACCCTGGAGGATGTCGTTGTTTCTCTACAAAAGATGTTTAGTTTCGACGGGAGCAACATCTCTTGCAACATGGATCTAGCGACATGACTTGAGGAAATCTACTAGACTGTACTAATCACTATTCTCAGTTCTCAAAGACATACGACAGGAATGTGCACCGTCAGCATATCGAAAGATGAGCTTTCACATCGATTGCGAGATTGGTCATGTCCGTGATCATCCGAGAAGAAGGGATCTGAAGCTTCACATATACCCTACACTCTCAAGTCTAAGAGATTATCGTGCTCTCCAACCACCCCCTGGTTCTAGGTTGAACTTTAACAACATCTGAAGGAAGATCGAGTTGCTGTCTTGGGCCGAGCGACTTGACGAGCTAGTTCGGTTATCATTGTTTATGGAAACATGGTTACTGTGCCCGAAGGCGCTTCCGGGACCTTGATCCAAATGTTCCATGACTGTGTTACAGGATTGCGATCTCCTCCACCAGAAGCAATGGAACCAAATCTTCCGCATCAGCGATGGCATCGCACTCGACCTCAACATGCATCTCGAGATCACAAAACTCACCAGCCACAACCATGATCGAGGCACTTGCGCTGTTGTTCCATAACACCACCAACTCGTCATTTACTACGCTGAACGACTGTATAGATTGACTTTGCAACCTGTTGCTCCGCGGTGTGAATGGCGCATGGCAATGAAACTCGTCTTCATTGAGCGAAAGCACAACGTACACAGACGGAAAAGTACTCCAAGGGACAATAGCTCAAAGCAGTACAAGGCTCTTGAGACCAGAAAGATCATACGATGTCGTGGTGGTAGGAAGCTGGCTCACGCGTCGCGCTGCGTTGCCTCGCAAATATAAAACACCAACAAGTTTTTTGGACATTCCACCTCGAGTATTTTCAAATCCTGTGATATGTTTGAGGACGCAGTAGACACGGTGTGTGAGATGATCGGCGGTTTACTCAGCACTTGGAGGCTCAGCTGCTTGAACGAAAGCGCGCGTGTTGTGACGAAGTAAAACCATTGGAACAATCTTCATGTGTCGCTGAAACCAACATTGTACAGTACCGAGGTGAGGCGGTGAAGGACAAAATTGGTACAGTACCGAAGCGAGGGCTCGACAAAAGCCTTCCGATATCCATGGACCATTTCGCGGGATTCTGTGCCACCACACGGGTACTCCGTACGGTGTTCGGGGACATGTGGTCCGGTCGGAATGATGAACCGCGCCTCTGTTCAAAGGTCAGGTATGATTGTATATTGGTTGGTTGATGAATAGACAGGCGTCGGTCGAGGACACGATTAGGGTTTCGTGGTATAGCAGAGAGGTATTATGAATACGGGAGGATGTGATCTTCCTGGTGCCACATTGTTGCGTTTTGGCTGTGCCTATCATCAGTAATCAATCCATGTTGACAAGGCTCAGATTTTTGATAGGTTGATCGTTTTTTGAGCTGTCAGTATTCCGTATCCGAACTTCCCTCGTGAATGAAGCAGAAAGAGTTGCGAAGAGCGAGTGCCGCGATGGAGATGAATGTATGAAGGCACAGTCCCTCTGTCGCAGTGGTTTGCTGTGCCTCATAATCAGACGAACCGTGCGGCTGTCAACTCCCGGACCTTCACGAAGGCGCAATCATCGAGTATTGATTTTGACAGGTGCGGCCCGGAACGGCGGAGAAATGATGGTGGGAAGGCGCAAGCACGTATCATCGACGCTGTTTTTCCTCCCCAGATTGGGTACCAGGAAGATCGCATTAGATGCAGCCAGCTAGTGTTTATAGATTGCACATGCGGCGCCAACCCAGTCTGCTGGAGAGATACGATAATCCAAGCGTTGTATTGGATCACATATCAAGGGAGCTGGCGACAATTATTATGCAACTGCCACGATATATTGAACATGCAGCCAGATTTTAGATCAATTGGTCCATTCGGTGCAGGTACGATTGAAACCAGATACGAGTTGAGTTGGCGAGTGGAAGAAAAGTGGGTGATTGGATGTCCACGATCTGTCTTGATCTCTAACACCGGGTCAGCAGGTTCTTGAGGGAGTCACGACCAGGCAGTTGGTGATTGTGTCCAGATGCCTTTGCCTCTATGAGATGACACTGCGTCCAGCGTCGTTTCAGCTTGGCATCTCAAATCTTCTAGTCGGCAACAAGACTCGTGGTATATATTCTACAACGGTCGGTTTCGCATGTCGGCGAAATTACCTCTGAGCGAGTCAATGAAGCAAATCATGCAAAAAATATTCCTGTGTTCTTCATGTGGAGCTTGTAGAAATTGGGAGGTGGGCGAATTCTCTTTTTTGGGACGCGCGCATGAGCCGAGGTTTTGCGACACAGCAAGCTCCTCTCCTATCTTCGAAGGCGCAACTCAGGCCCCGTCAGCGATCACCGTTCTAGCCAAAGAAAATAGATTGAAAGATTGAGAATGATTTGGTCCGATCTAGTCTCAGGTGTGGTGGCTTTGGGTATCCAGTATGTTGGTTTCCGTCGTACAATGCCGGCCCGACCAAGCAATGATTTTGCTCGCACAATTTTGTGATTTAGAAGCTTTGCTTACCCAGATACTTTGCTACGCGAGTTGGTCGGACAAGTCCTCACTGTCCGACGGCGTATCGGCTATATTGGACTACAATGCGGTGTGCATGATCGTTGCATGTGCGCTTACTTCACAAGCCCGCTACTGCGACGCGAGTATCCACCATCGTCACCGACTTGCCATAGAACAGAAAAAAAGGAGTCAATGGATGAAGTGTTGAATTTAGTGTCAGCCGAATCGCGGACTGCACTTGTGGTTTGTGTCGTGACATTGGTCTTCCCTTCTTGAGGGGTCTGAATAAATGGTACATAGAAAAGAGAAAAGAAAGCAAAAACGAATATGTCGTCCCTAGACGTCGATGACAATCACCATTGGGTATGATTATTTTTAAAACCAGCGCTCCAGGCTCCTTACTGTGCCTTTGGGGTATGAAGAATGCATTGAAATAAACCGAACCATGATTAAAGCTCCCCTTACGCCATTTCATTCCTGTCGTTTATTGATGGCTTTGGGGCTTCGACGAATCCAGCGTCGGGTGTGGGAAACGAGAAGAAGTGGGACTGATGGCGTCGTCGATGGCATAGACTTGCACTTGAGGCTCTTTGGAGGAAGTCGATGCCTCAGAGTCCTTTCGGTAGGTCGCCGAACTTAGAGTTGCCTCGGAGTTTGCTCGTTCAATGGGGTCCATCTCATGGTGTCCGCGGTTGACGTACTCGAAACCTGAGTCCAGGGTATTAAAGCTGTCCCTACGGGTGCTAGTGGCGAAAGGATCTCTGACCTTTTGCACAAAACGGCTGGGACGTGAGCCGATGGTCGCTAGAGTGAGCGAAGGTGACTTGTGTGTTGGCAAGCTGCCACCTTCACTGCCTCTCGACCTCTTGATTTTGTCCTTGAATGAAGAGACTTGCGATGAGACGAGAGGGTAAAGCACACCACTGACGACTGCCTTAATGGAAGGCGAGCATGCAATGAAGACGGCGAGGTGGTTCTCCACGGAAGACCATATAAGGCAAGATGCGATGTTCCAGGAGAGATCGCCGTCTTGGTCGTAACGGTAGACAACGTATAAACGAATGAAACTAGCTGCGACAACGCTGGAAAACTGTCAGAGATTTGACGGATATAAAATGAACAATCAACTTACAATGCACCCAATGCGAACAAGAGGTTGAGAACGATTCGTTGAGTGAGACGGAGCTGCAGCTTCCAAGTAAAGATGATGGGCAGAACGTAGAGAATGATGTCGTTGACGATCATGATGATCGAATTGGAATAAAAGAATGCTTTGATGTCGACGCAAGTTCCAGGAGTATTCTTGTCCCAGAGATGTGCGATCGGTACACATTGGAAGATGATGACGAGAATGCTGCTGACACCAAAGCCGAATGCAACAAACTCCATGAACCAGATGACCCAGTGGTGCCAACGCTCGTACGTTGTGTGACGGTAGAAGAAGAGGAGCGCAAACTTGACGAACATGTTGCAGGCGAGGTAGAAGCAGAAGATGGAGATGTACAACTAATGACCCCGAATCAGTCCCATTCCCATCAGGGGAGAAAGGGTCAATTGAAAACTCACACCCACCTTGTAAAACTTGACTTGATCTGTCGAACTTGCTTCCCAGTCATGGCTGCCAAGGCCATACTTCGTCGCGATACATTGTAACAAGGACATCATCACTCCGCAGAACTATGATAAGATGGTCAGTATATTGATGGAAGCTTTTCATTCGGTGCACATACGCCTGCCAGACAGATCATGATGTTCTGTGCATCGAACTTTCGTTGTTTGGCATTTCCAGTGACCTTTGCGAATCGAAGTGCGAGTGCTGATAACGTCGAGAAGGAGAGAATGACATTGACGACCACTACCAGGTCCTTTCGGTTCTCTATTGCGAAAGCGTCGCTACCCATGATGACGAAGACGGATGGTGATCCAGGTGTGGAAGAGTGTTGTCTGCTACCCAGATGGAGGCAGTCGAAGACGAGTGAGGCAGAGGGGGAAGGCGTAGCAGTTGTGTTGCACAGACAGACGATGAGGGAACGTGATGAGGGAAGAGGGGACCGTTGTAAAGGTAAAAGAAGGGTCTATAAGAGGGACGTTGTCTGTAGTTATCTTTGCACGATGGACCCACCAGCATATGGCAAGTCGGCTACAATATAGAGTAGATTGAACAAGGAAAAGAGACTTGCCTTGTGGCGAGACCTTTTCTGCGAACCATATCGCGCTAAACGAAGCCCTTTCCGTGGAGGCTTATGCAGGTGCTCACTGACTGGGGAATGCGATAATGATGGGCTAGAGGGTGGGTGTCAAGGGCTCAGTGGTTACGTGCGTGTAATGCGCGTATTCCCGACCAAGTCCAACAGTAGAGTACTTACTACCGCTTAGTACACGCTGCAGGTCCTATTAGCACCAGGTTAGGGCGGTTCCGAGACGATCGTCGACGGCTCACTCGATGGGCTGCACCATATTCGGACAGTCCGCGTCAAGGAGGTTGGCGTAACTTTACTCGGACTGCCTTCCACAAAGCGGATAGCCGCAGGTACTCGAGGGCAAGCGAGTCGGCAAAGGCATCCAGTCCGAGGCAAGACGGTGCTGGTGTGGCCGATGCAAACCCGGGGCATGTCACGTCAAATTCTGCGTGACCAAGGTCCAGACACCATGGATGGTACGTTAGCTGTCAGGCTAGTTTGGGAATAGTCTGGCAGGACATTGGAGCTCGTGGGATTCTGCAGATCCTGTCATTGATCGAGTCTGAATCCATGCTCCAGAGCATGGCGTAGGTGAGGCGTCTGCTCGAGTACCTGGCTATCTGGAGGACAGCGGCAGGAAACCGCGATCGAATTGCGCGCTTGTCGACAAAGAAGAAAAGCAGACAAATGTGGCCTGCAAGATTCGATGTTGTTGGGAGCTTCAGGACTCCATGTTTGGGGCTCGGCCGTCAAGCGGAACGCTCCCGCCCGCGCCCGTCCACGACGCTAATGCACGAAATCACGTTAATCCTCTTAGAACAAGCATCCGTCCATCAGCCATCTCTCCAAGTTGTTTAGATCCCCGTCCCGGGTGGAGACATCATGTCTGACCTCGAATTCAGTTGCATCCTGATCAACTCCTTGTTGACGCAAAATCATTTACCGACCCGATGGATGCTGCTGCACCTCACCAAATCGTCCTCCTCTGCTTGTTTATTTTTTGATTGCATCCTGCAAGATCTTCCATATTCAAAACACCTTCTTTCGAAGTTTGCCTCTACCAAGTGCCGACTTCCTGATCGCTGGCCATCTTTCATAACAACGTTCTCACAGATATGGTAGCAGTCGCTCAGCCCCCACAAGTCATACCCACTCGTGTCGGGCTCGTTCATGCCTGACTTCATGGCAGACCTCACACGCCAAGTGCTGGGAGGCAACGGTCAAAGGAAGCCGTCTGATGTACTATTATTCCTTCTTGTCTGCTCGCTACGGGATTGTGTTTCTTGCAGAGTCATACTAGCAGACGGCATCGCCTATGTAAGCACATTTTGGGAGATTTCCTGAACGAAATTCAACCCCAGTCCACGTTGTCGAGTCAATTCTCCGAGGTTTCAGCCCGTCGTCGCTTTGACTACTGACTTTTAAACTTTCGGCTCGCATGCAGAATTCAGGAGTCGAATCCCAATACAACATCGCTAAAGCGGCCTCAGCTTTCCATCATCGCAGCGCCCTCATAACCATTCATGCTAACGGCCTTGCGTTCACCTGCGATGGACAGGCACTTTGACAGAGGAAATAGACTTCACTCGTCATCCTAGCAGTGGAGTTACTGCCCCGTCGGATATGCCATCGGACCAATCAACAATGCTGCATACCTGCCCCCTCGCTCGAGCCCTTCAGATTGAGTCAGACTCGTCTGTTCCCCTGCGTCGACACATGTCAAACTTGACATCCCGGGCCGTGCCATTACCTTGAAGTCGAGGCCAGACCTCAGAGAAAGGCTCGGAACTGGTCACTCCCGTGTCCGGAGCCGGACATCAATACCATATATACCTCGAAGATATTGACTGTCTCCGAGTAGGCGACGGTTTGTGGAGCTGTACGGCTGCCACTTCGTTCTTGTCAAGCATCCTCCGTCGTGAACTATCACCCCCGAGTACTCTGAGACAAGAGAACGGCAACCGAAGTCGCCTTTCACACACACAAGCCCTCGCTTACAATTACGGCAGCCAACATCCCCAGACTCGATCATGCCGAACCTACTTTCTAAAAACTACAGGTGGGGTTACGAAGCCCCTTATAGCAGCATATACACCCATGTTTTCGATAATGCTAACAGCTTGTGGGATTTTGTGGATTTGATGGATCACATTTTCCTGCTGGTCAGCCGTGCCGTCAAAAAGTGTCATGATGATACTTTTGTAATCTTCTTCGCTTTGACTGCCATGGCTCGCTCAAATCCAGGGGCTGTGGTGTGTGTCAAGCCGATGGGGTGTTTTTCGAGATCAGAAGGTGCAGAGCTTCAGCTGTTGACGGATACGACTTGAAACTGTGACGCTGAAGCTACGATGTCAGAAGAGGCTTCATCTCCGGAGCAGATCAACACCTTGTATCGTTGTGCCTATATCCTGTTGCCTGGGGGAAATTTGTATGATCTTCTCTCCTGCAGAGGCTCTCACGCATGTGTACGATTACCAGTCGTACTCATGATCAGCGAATGCAGGTACCGAGCACGAGCGCAGATGCACGCAGGTGACTCTCTCATGTCGAGCATGAGCAGGATTATCCGCTGGATCCGGCATATGGTGTTCTCCTGAGCAAGACAAAAGGTAGGAGTTTTCCGCATTCAACTCCGGTGCCCCTCTTCAGTCCGTTCGGCCATGGCATGAGCCCTCGCTCTTCAGACGCGTGTCACCCATACATGAGCTCTTTCATGTGTACATGCAAGTCCAGGTCTTTGTCTGCTAACAGCTCGTGCCCTCGTGCAGCCCTCTTGCCTTTCATCAGAAGACACCGCACAACCGGGCTACTGATCTCCCGACACAACTAATCTTCTTCCTGATTTTCCATGCTATCTGGTCTTTTGTTGATTCGAGGTTTCGAGCGCCGCCTAACATCAACCATCCAAGATTCGTCAGTGTATGATTCCATCACGCCGGCACCTCGCAGCCTCTTACCAGTGTTGTGTCAGCTCGCCTTTCTTCATATCTTCCTGTACCTTTTTCTCTATACTATCTCATCTTTGACTTCCACCCTATCAAGCTCTTCTAAAGCTCATTCTCATGTGTGTAGTAGTGTAACCAGTGCTTTAGAATGGAAGTAGGTACGCAGGCTTTGGACCCTGATTTGGTCAAGGACTTTTGCCAAGTGCGTCACCCTGTCCCAAAAAAGTATCACCCATGTCAAGCGACCATACCCTTCCACCGGTCACCGGGATCGCCCTTTAAAGCTTGTTTGAGAGCTTTCAAATGACACTTGAACTCTCCAGTAATCTCAGATATCGCATACTCGCATGCCGTCCAACTCAAAGCCCGGAATCTTCACAACACGCTGCTCGCCACAAAAGCATCGATCAGCAGATCACCTCACCAACCAGTATCATCTCCGCAACAACAACATCCATCAAACATAGTCTTAAAAAGCAATGAGCTATAAGTACGGCTTCTCATCCCGGTCCATGTTTTCTTCTTGCATGAACATGTGCGTGAATATGAACATGTATACAAAGTATGAATATTGCTCAGCAACCCACATATCTACATCTGCATGACAGCATTTTCGAGAACAAGGGTCTAGTGGTCTAGGAAACTTTGGATAAGTGCAATATTATCGCTTTCGAGTTTCCTGAGCGGATGGATTTGTTCTGTTTGAAGGATGAGGGTTTGGATTTTGTAAAATTTTCTTTGGATGATATTGATTACAATTTTGTGAGATGGGATTGGAGTTGCAGGACTTCTTTTCCTCCTCTGGAGGATATTCATGATGATGCAATTTCTTGTTTTCCATCGTGTCTTGTTCTTCATCGTGTCTTGTTCGTGGTATTGCTTTTGCTTTTGTGAGTATCGACAATCTTGTTCTTCATCTCGTGATGTTGTGAGGTCAGGTCTATGATTGTCAGTGGTGTGCTCCGTGATCGTAAATACAACAGGCAAACATACTTTTGGCAAGTCTCGCTCAGTAATTTGAGTTGTGACTGGCATATCCTGACTCCAGAGACTGCAATAGATGTGGAGATATCACTACTGTTCTTTCTCAGGATCAGGAGCATCCTCCTTGTCGGTCATTTATTCATCCTCATCGGACTTTTCTTCCTCCTCACGCATCTTCTTGATATTGAAGTTGATCAGGCTGCGGCCTTCGCCAGTAGCCGAAGCACACATGTCCTTTGGAGTTACGGTCAAGCGGCGATCCTTGATAGCAGTGAGATTGGCATCAGCGAAAACCTCGAACAGCAAAGCCTCAGACATCATCTGCATCTGTTGGCAGATTGTGTCACTGAGAACGAGATCCTTGAGGCGGCCATTGTCCATTTCGTTCTTGATGCTGTTGATGAGCGACTTGAAGCCCTGCGGGTCGAAGACGAGTTCGTCGAAGTCTGCTGAGGGGACTACTGAAGGAGCGGTAGGACATTGGCTGGGAAGCTGTATAGCGTTAAAGAAGTGTTCAGCGTGGCTGCACTGTGGACTGACCTGGGTTGGAGGGGCTACGTTCTGTGGACTGGAGTCCGAAGAGTTGGCTACGATGCCTCTGAAGGGCATCTCGGTACCGGTAGTAAGGCTGCTCATGGTAGTTATTGGAGTTGGAGTTGGATGTTGAGTAGAGGAGCAGACTGAAGAGAGAGAGGAGTATATATGCTGGGCTAGTGAGTGATAAAGCTCTCGACTCGCTCACTAAGTTGACGGGTCACGAGTGATGATAGGCGAGAATTGAGAAATAGGAGGTCGGTGAACAAGTAGAAGCTTTGAAAGCAGAGGTCGGGCCCAATATGATGGTGATCAGTCCCTAAGGGATATGAAGTGAATTGCTGATGAGCTAAATCGAGTATGTGATTGAGGAGATAATCAAGTGTGTGAAGATGAAGAAATGGACATTAGACTACTCCCATTGAGTGTTCTTAAGACGCTGCATAAGGTAATCGACTTCGACTTCTTTCGTCAAGGGGATGACATAGTCTTTGTACATGGCAACGACAGCGTCGACGTTGATCTTTCCGGCCTCATCGGCCTCGCCAGCCGAGATACTGGGATCCGTGCCGTACGTCTTTGCCTTGAGACGCAGACGCTCAAGGACCTTCTTCTCTACGGCAGCATTTGTGATAGCGTCGTCAATACCCTTGCGGTCCTCGCGCTTAATCAAATCGACGAAACGCTCAGTCTCTTTCTGGAACTTTGCTTCTGCGACAAACTTTCCGAAGTGGATGCGACGAGACAGGGCTTGCAGACAGTTCACGTCGCAGGTAGCGGCGGAGCCAAAGTTCTCCTGATTCTCACCACGCTCTTCACGACCGTAGTTGATACACGCGGCGGGTAGGATGTGCTCGGTGTAGTGGTGTTTCAGCTTGGTGTTGATGTTGACGTCGTTGGGATGCAAAATCTGAGGGTAGTGGATGGGCTGCAGGATGGGCTCTTGCAGGGCGTCCGGGAAGAAGGGGTACTCGTCGGGTGACTGGTAGCGGCGCACGAGCGATTGGAAGCGCTCCTGCTCACGAATCATCCAGTCAAGCAAGCTGTATTCGCAGTCGGGGATGCGGACCGCGCCCGGCTTGTAGATGGAGGGGTTGAGAGGGAACTGAACACGCTCGATCAGGTGGAAGGTGATGGTGTCCTCGAGCCGGCTGACTTGTATCAGCGAGTGCAGTCACAGTGGGGGTGTCGTTGGCCATGAGTTACATCAATTGGAAGCGGATGTTTGCCAGGTCGAGCGCCTTGCTGGCGTCAGAGAGGTCGATAGCTGTGTCCATGTCGCTGGTGGGAAGTTGAGTCTTGTTGGTGAGAAGGTCAGGCTTGTTGATGAGTCTGGAAGATCAGAGATGACTTGTTGCGACACCGGAGAGGGTGTTTCTTGGATTCGTGGAGACTCGTCGAGCTTCGTGCTTCAGCCAGCATCATCATCGTCAACAGCCTCGGCCTCCGTGTCACCATCCTCTGAACTTTTGCCCACGCGACCTGTTCGCCTGTTATATGCAACACAGACTAAACATCCGCTTGATAATGACTTCATAGTCTGGACGATACAACATGTCGACGCAAAGAGGCCGCAATCCTCCTCCACCATCGTCGTCGTCGCATCGGAGAAGACCTTCTGCCAACATTCCGCAATCCGACGACGACGAGGGCTTACTAGGCGTACGTCGACACCAGCTGCCATGTTGAAGCCTGTCCTAATCAAATAAACAGTCGCGACAGCTTGAAGCCTTTGGCCGCACCGTCCATGCCACGGCGAGCCACTTTATCGGTCCTCTCGGGGGAGATGGCCACCACTACCAAACTGCCCTGGGCGAGATCCACCGCGAACTACGGCGACCTTTGATACAGCGCTCTGTCTTCGAGCTTGCGAAAGCTTCTCCCAAGGAACTTGTTCGATCTACCTTTTCCACCTCCGAAATACAGCACCGCGCTCTGGTTCACCTCCCCGATGATCTCCTCCGCCACATCCCCGAACGCAGTAGTACATACTCCCTGTTCCAAGGCTTCCAAGCCTCTAAACCCGAAGACAAGAAGAAAGCCCCTCGTAGTAACGACAAGGGCCAGAAGCTACTTGGTCACGACAGCGACGATGAAGCAGAACCCACTCCCGCGAGCGCCTTGAAAAAGCTCAAGTCCAAGCGGGCAAACATGGATCACCGTCTGGAAATGATGGGTATCCGCAAGAACATGTGCATCTCTGAAATCAAAGAGATTGACACAAAGATTGCGAATTTGAACACAATGAGAAAGATTGTCCTTCAACGACTAGCTGGGCACGAGCAGGAGGAGGTCGACCTTGAACATGAGATACAGGAAATGACCGAGAAGCTCCAAGATATGCAAGAAGCTATGGAAGACGCCGCTGCTCTGGCCACAAAGTCGCCGCCATTGGAGCCAACAACAGAGACGCCTGCTGCTGACCTGGCCGAGTCTACAGAAACCTTCATGTCTGAATCTGTCTATGAGAAGCTGCCCTCGCCGTCACCGGTCAAGACGGATAAAGAGAAGGAAAAGGAAAAGGAGAGAAAGAAGCGTCGCGTCAACAGGCGCAAGTCCATGCCCGTTCTCCACGAGCACATGGAGAAGGGCTCACGCATTCGTGAATTCCCCGCCCATAATGACATGATCACCGCTCTGGACTTTGACGCTCCCTTTGGTACCCTAGTTTCTGCTGCTCTCGATGACACCGTTCGTGTATGGGATCTGAACGCTGGAAGATGTATTGGTCTTCTTGAAGGCCACCTTTCTTCTGTCCGCTGCCTTCAAGTATCGGAAAACTTTGTCGCTACCGGCTCTATGGATGCTAGCATCCGCTTTTGGGATCTGAATCAAGCCGAGTACACCCCACCGCCGCCCTCACGGAGCAACAGGTTCGGTCGGGATACTGAAGAAGAGGAAGCCGACGACGCCGACATGTTCTCCGACCCCGAACTGGACCCTCTCCCTATCGCCCCTACATCTTCTATGCAAGATTGCTTGGTTGTTGAACTCTCTGCTCACGTTGCTGAGGTCACTGCTCTTCACTTCCACAAGAACACCCTTGTTTCTGGTTCGGCTGACAAGACGCTCCGTCAATGGGATCTGGAGAATGGTCGCTGCGTACAGACGCTTGATGTCATGTGGGCAGCCGCGCAGGCGAGTGTCTCGAACAACACATTCGGTGCTCCTTCGCCGGCTGCTACAGACCCCACTGCTGCAGAGGGCTGGTGGCGACCTGCTTCTGGACGTCTACCTCCTGCAGAAGCGGACTTCGTTGGCGCTATCCAAGTATTCGAGACAGCGCTCGCCTGCGGTACTGCTGATGGTATGGTTAGACTTTGGGATTTGAGAAGTGGAAGTGTTCACCGCAGTTTGGTTGGTCACACAGGACCCATCACATCTCTAGCTTTCTCTGGCATTCATATGGTGACTGGCAGTGCCGATCGCAGTGTTCGCGTAAGTAACTGTCATTTCAGTCATCAAGTTTTTCATGCTAACAAAATCTCTAGATCTGGGATCTTCGTACCGGCGGTATCATTGATGCATTCGCATACGACTCACCGATCGTCGACTCATCAGTCGATGCCAGACATATCGTGTCGGCCATTGGCGAGTCTGTGGTCAAGGTATATGACAAGACGGATGGCAACCAATGGGACTGTGGACCTGGCGCCTCAGCAGAAGAAGATCAAGGGCCGCTTTCAGCCATCGAACGTGTCCGCATCAAGGATGGATATCTGGTTGAAGGTAGAAAAGACGGTGTCGTCGGAGTGTGGTCATGTTGATAGCCCGGCAATGAGAAACACAAAGTCACACATGTATGTTTGTTCTACAAGAGATTTTGCTATTGATGTCCAATTGCAACGGCTTTTTCGTAGATGAAAAAGTCCACCATCAAGGTCTTGCAATCTCGATTGCTCTTGAATATGCTAAGTTCAGCATGTCGATTGAAGTCTGATTGTGAGAGTAGGCTGCACTTCTGAGCACTTTGGCGATGCTCGGGCACCAAAGTCATGGCATTGCACAAACTCGAGCAATGAACAGAACAAGATAGAAGCAAGGCACGTGTAAGGTTGCCTGATCGGAGGCGAAAAAAGGGCAAGTCCGACATCTTGGCGGGATGATGAAAGTCCGGGGTGGTTTTCTTTTGCTCTTGCTTCGCCGCTTGCACGAACTTCGATGATGATTTTATTCTTGTAACCACTTATCAATACCCTTTGCCGTCCATTCTGTCGTCGCCTTTCTGCATTCACGTCTTGTTTTCATCTCCGTCTGCCTGCATATCTCCAGTCTTTACCGGTCGTCCCGTCTCTCACTTCCACGCAATCACATAATTCGTTAGACTCGAAATGCTCGTCCGAGCAGCTGGTCGCAGGACGCGGCGAAACACATCTCTACAGCTTACGCAACTCGCCGACTCCTTATATCTTCCTTTCCTCTGCCCCGCTCAGCTTCGATGGAACTCGACACACTCGCAGCAAGCTCCGCAACCACGACCATCGACCCGTCTTCAATCGTCACAGCCCGACAAGACTCAAACGAGGCGGTTAGCCACAGTCACCGACCAACACTCAACAACCTCGGACTCATCACGATGGACTTTTGGTGGTGTTGAATACTCCCTGAACCCCAAAGACACCCTCATGCTGCAGCACAGTGTAAACGATGCGTCTGAATCACAGCGCAGATACAAGAACGGTCTTGCTGGAAACGTACCGGATCTGATGCAAAATCTACACACATGTCTGAGAGTGGAGCGTTTCGAAAGGGCTGTCCTCGTCATTGAACGCCTACGGCTCCAGTGCCATCGCGACTCATTCGAGTTGCAGCACGCTCATAATGCATACCTCACGGCCTGCTTGGAAAATATCCAGGCTAGCCAGCAGGATGATCGACTTGCACCCTATGATGCCATGCGGGACTGGTTCGAGATTGAGCTCGTCCAGAAGGAGTTCAATGTCGAAGTCCAGATTCTGGTCACCATGATGCGCGCTGCCATGGCTGCACTACAAGGCGTCAAGCAAGAACGTGCTATGCGCAGATACGCTGAACTTGCAGAAGCCTCTGGCATTCTCGACGACGTTTGCGACGCCGAAGACTTTTCTGATGACGAGTTCTTGAGGCTTGGAGCTGTTCTTCCCACACTCAAGTCAAGATCGGTACATGAAGCAGAAGAGCCCATCGAGACAGCCAAAGAGGTTCCTTTTGACCCCTCTGTCCAAGCAATGCCTCAACTCACCGACATGCCTGCTATTCTCGAAGTCGCCCAGAAGGGAATGGGCTTGGCCTCACTCAAGCAAACTCTCAGCCACGCATCTCCTGCCCTCCAATCAGCAAACACACCCGAAGCCATGGAAAAGGCGAATCTCACACCCGAAGAACGCCAGCGTCTTCTCGAAGAGAGTGCTAGTATTGCTGCAATTGCTCGTTGGAAGTTCGAGGAGGAACATCTGCAAAAGCTTGGTATACACACAACCCTCGAAGCAAGACCACTAGGCGCTTTGATGTGGCAATGGTATTCGGATCTGTTGCCTGTCTTGCGCGAAGAAATTGAAGCTTGCCGCGCACTCCTGGACGGGCCACAACAACCAGGGGCGACAGATGATCGTCTCATCTACGGCCCCTTCGTCGAAGCTGTGCCAGTCGAGCAACTTGCAGCTACAACCATCCTCAGCGTTATGGGTTCTCTTGCTAGTGGCAAGGAGAGAAGTTCCGGCACGTACAACAGTAATCAGCGCCTTGGCCGCCTTACTGCTTCGCTCGGAAGGACTATGCAAGATGAGGCCAATGCGGAAGCCGCCAAACAACGGGCTATCGCTGAACGCAGAGCAAAGCTTGGTCGTGCTCCCAAGAAAACGAAGCCAAAGCAAATACATCCTGGCTATGACACCGAAATGCACGTTTGGCCCAGCGACGTCCGCGTCAAGTTGGGCGCCATGCTTATCTCAAAACTTATTGAAACTGCAAAGATCCCCGTCACCAGACAACACCCCAGGACGAAAGAGATGGTTACACAGCTTCAAGCCGCTTTCCTTCACAAGACCCTGTATGAGTCAGGAAGAAAACAAGGGTGGCTTTGTCCGAGTCCCGACCTCCTCCACAAGCTTCACCGCGAACCCGTGGGTGGTCTAATTGCCAAGAGGCTTCCAATGGTAATCGAACCAAGACCATGGACAAACTTTAGCAAGGGTGGCTATCTCAATTACCCCACGCCTGTCATTCGTTTTAGTGGAGCCGATGCAGTTCCACGCGATTACGCATATGCTGCCATTCAGCGAGGTGATCTGGAAAAGGTCTTTGAGGCTCTCAATGTTCTTGGAAAGGTGCCGTGGAAGATCAATGAGAATGTTTTGCGTGTGCAAATCGAAGCATGGAACACTGGTGAACCCATTGCCAACTTTGCTCCTTTGGACCCGAATATCGATATGCCTCCCGAGCCTAATAAGTCCGACTCCAAGGCCCGTCGTTCGTGGATACAGCTAGTGAAGGATCTTGAGAATGTCAAGGGTGGCTACCACTCACAGAGATGTTTCCAAAATTTCCAGCTCGAGATTGCTAAAGCTTTCAGCAAGGAGAAGATCTATTTTCCCCACAACATTGATTTCCGTGGTAGAGCGTATCCGGTCCCTCCTTATCTCAACCACATGGGCGCCGACAACGCCCGCGCTCTGATGACTTTTGCGAATGGAAAAGAACTGGGCGAGGTTGGCTTGAGATGGCTCAAGATTCACTTGGCGAACGTTTATGGTTTCGACAAAGCCAGTCTTACTGAGAGAGAACAATTTGCCATGGATCACTTGGAAGATATTCGCGACTCGGTAGCTAACCCTCTTGGTGGCAAGAAGTGGTGGCTCGAGTCTGAGGATGCATGGCAGACTCTGGCTGCTTGTTACGAACTCAAGGCTGCCATGGATCTTCCTGATCCTACCAAATACGTCTCCTACCTCCCTGTACATCAGGATGGTACTTGCAACGGTCTCCAGCATTACGCAGCCCTTGGTGGTGATGCTGCTGGTGCTCGTCAAGTCAACCTCGAGCCTGGTGACAGACCTTCTGACGTCTACACTGCCGTCGCTGAGGGAGTGAAGGCCGAAGTCGAGAAGGACAAAGCTGCTGGTCATCCTGTGGCACAATTCCTTCATGGCAAAATCACTCGCAAGGTTGTCAAGCAGCCTGTCATGACCAACGTTTATGGTGTCACCTATTATGGTGCCAGAGAACAAGTCAAGAAACAGCTTGAGGAGATCTTTCCCGAAATTCACCGTCATGACGCTCTGGATCATCTTACTCTTGCGTCTTACGTAGCTAAGAAGATTTTCAAGTCTCTTGGCGAGATGTTCAAGGGTGCACAGGCTATTCAAACATGGCTGGGAGATTGTGCAGACCGCATTTCTACCTGCGTTACGCCTGAGCAGGTTGCGAGCATCCAGAAAGATGATGCAGAAGGCAAATCAATCTTGCCGGCAAAGAACGCAACTCCAAAAAATGCTGGAAAGACGAAGGCCACTGGCAGCAGCTTGCGCGCCGAGGCATCGAAACAATTGTTCCGAAGCTCCGTTATCTGGACAACGCCTCTGCGCCTGCCGGTCGTACAGCCATACCGCTCTTCCAAGCGTCGTCAGGTCAAGACCAATCTCCAGAACATTGCTCTCCAGGAGCCGACATCGATCGACCCTGTGAGTAAGCGCAAGCAGTTGCAAGGTTTCCCTCCCAACTTTATCCACTCCTTGGACGCAACACACATGATGCTTTCAGCCATCAAGTGCAACGAAAACAATATCGCTTTTGCCAGTATTCACGACTCCTTCTGGACCCATGCCTGCGATGTACCAGACTTGTCCAAGGTTCTCCGTGACGCCTTCGTGGCTATGCACACTGAAGATGTCGTTGGCCGCCTTCGTCAAGAATTCATTGCCCGCTACAAGGATTGCATGTACCTCGCTGCCGTCGACATTCGCACACCCGTTGGCAAGAAGATTCTCGCAGCACAAAAGGCACGTCCTACCAACCGTGGAAAGGTCAAGCAACTACAACCCGCTTTGATCGTTCAACTTTTGGAAGAGGTGGAGCGTCTGCGTTTGATCAACAGTGAGAATCCTGAAGAGGTTGCTCAAGGCGAGGAACTCATCACTTCTGGCTCCATCTTCGCCGAAGAAGCAGATGCCGAAGACGCCCTTACTGTCCCCATCGAGATTGTCAACTCACGTCTCGGCGAAATCCCTGAGAACAGCGATATTTTCGCCGCCTCCGAACTCGAAACCAATGATCTCACCGAACCCGTTCTTTCCGACAACGACGACGTTGACATTACCTCTGACGACAAAGTCGCCAAAGCTGCCGAAGACGCAGAAGCAGAAGACGATGCAGTGCCGACGCTGGAATCATTGAAGGCGAAAAGGGTAAAGGGTGCGAAGAAGGAGCAAGTCAGAAAGGTATTTGTCTGGCTTCCACTCAAGTTCCCCGAAGTCCCCGAGAAGGGCGACTTTGACGTTACGAGATTGAAGGAGAGTCAGTACTTCTTCCACTAGAAGTTCTGAACTTTTTCCATTCGTACACGTCTTTGTATATATACAAGTTCAGAAGGAGATGTGCTTTATGGTGTTTATTGGGGGGAGATTCTTGCATATGGGTGGTGTTGTTGTTCGTGAGCGGCAGAAAGCGAGGTGTTTTTGTTTCTTGTGGAATCGGAAAATCGCATGTGTCAAATCATGTAATTGTATATCATATCTGCATCGCCACTTTTCGTTTTTGAGAGGGTTGATCTTCACCACAAACGACTTTTTACTCTTCAATTGCCGCTGGCTTTTCTCTGAGCCCTTTGAAGTTGTAGGATTATTGATATGAACAGTGATCGGCTCAATTCCCAGTGAGAGTTGGGATCTGGAGTCAGTTCGGACCGAGAAGTCCTTCGACTACCTACACCGCGTCCTTGTTTCCATCCAGCCTGTCAAACAATGTCATATAACTAAAGATCATGAGACTCATGATTTCGGGTTGAAACCCCGACAGACATTGTTCATCACGTCGAGAGCCATAAAGGCTTCGAGATCCATGAATACTCTAGGATATACACCAGTAGTGAGCACAGCTCGCCATTTAACGCCATCTTCCGCGAGTACAGTACCTCACCCATATATTGGAATTCTACCGCTTGTTAGCTATTAGAAATGCAACAGTAGTTTATCACCCAGGGGTTTCCAGTGAGAGCGTGTGGACTAGCTCATCTCTATCTGCGGCTATGATGTCACGGGAAGCATCGTGAATAGACATAGAAGTGATGGTTCGAGATGAATGATGACGGGAGGATGGCGAAAGGTGACAAAATATTGCACATGGGGCTGCAGCGTAGTCTTTGCGTTGTGCTTTCTCGAACTGGCGAGATCCTAGACCTCCTGCTTAGAACCGCAAACGATCGAGAACAGTCTGAATATGTCTTCGAGTCTACAGAGACACAATATGCTTCTACGCAAGCGCTACATAGCCACATCCAGCTTGTACAAATGTACCTTGACCAGCGTATCCGTATGTGACTGCAATGCCCTTGCCACACTGTCCGTCTTGCGTAAGAAACAAGTCGCATCCGTAGCCTTCTCCAACATAATAGTCCATGGCTACACAATTTGCGTCATCGACACAGGCCTGACAGCATGAAGACGCATCTTTATTGACGGGATCATCGGTTCGCCAGTAAGATCTAGTGTCCAGCCCATCAGGGTTTCCGATACTTCCGAGTCCGGAATAGAGGTTAGTGGGAGCACACTTGGCCGCTTGGGTTACAGTGGTGGATGCAGTGGAGGTGTAGCTGGTCGAGGTGCAGTCGATGGGATATGTAGTTGTGATGGTCGGTCCACCAGACAGATATGTCAAGCCTTGAATGCTAGAGGTGATGGTTGTTGTAGAGTCCCAGTAGACGTGCGTGCTAGTGGTCAGATAATAAGAGGTGCTGGTGACAACATCGTAGTCAGTCCTCAAGTTTGTGCTAGTGACTTCGCCTTCTGGGTAGATGGTCGTATAGGTAGCTGTGGTTGGGCAGTATGTTGGGAGCGGCGAAGGTGTAAAGGTTCCTGTGTATTCTGTGACAGTCGCAACTCCAGTTCTGGAAATGGGATGTTAGCCATCTCAAGCAAAAGAGAAGGACCAAAATATTGTAACGTGAGGATAGAGGACGTACTTGGTGGCAGTCGAAACACAAGCGCTGGTAGAGATTGTGGTCGTGGTATCGTAGCGAGTCTCATAATCGGTGAGGACATAGGTATATTCCGTCGTCAGACTACCCAAAGATAATGACTCGGTTGCAACGTAACTCGCGCTCTCAACGACACGGGTAGAGGGTTCCAGAGTAGTGGTTGTGACGTAGTAGACTGTGCCGATACCACTCGAGGTCACCGTTGACGTGGAGTAGACATCGGTCGTCGGGCACGCTGAGACAGGGTCTGATACCGAAGTAGCATTGACTGACGCAGAGATTGTGCTGAGAATGCTCGAGAGTGTAGAGTTGGTAGAGGTAGGCGGTCGAGCGGTGGCATTGATCGACGAGTAAGGTGCGAGCACTGGGTAGGGCGCCGGGACAGCGCTGTGGACAGTCACGACACTGAGCGCGAGAGCAGCAACGATGGACTTCATCTTGGAAGGGAAAATCTGGTGTTTGAGAAGGAGGAAAGTGTGAGGCAGCAGCATGTTAAGTCGCAGGAATACCCATCACACCAAAGGCCTTACCTCTACGTTGAGGCAGTAGACGAGTCATTAGATTGGATACGAAGTTATGCTGCTCGCTACTGCACTGAAAATCTCATCATCGGGACAAGGGTATGTACACGGGTCCACTGGGCACCCGCAGGTAATGCAAGATAGCGGATGCGACATCCCTTCTTCTTGCTGTGAGAAAGTCATTGCGATGGGACCTGAAGATCGTTGCCTTTCGAAGAGCCGCGTTTCACGCCGGAGCGTCGCCGCCACAACCGATCCACCGCTTGGCTGTACGACGAGCATACTCTACTCGTCTCAAAATAGAGTCTGTACCACCACCATCCTACCATTTAAGACGGCATCTCTCGATGCATAGAAGATAGATTGGGTGCATACTCACAGGATTACCATATCAGACGACATGTCAAGGCCTCACAAGAATCCACTGAACGCGGTACATTACTGCCATGAGTGACTGGCTCATGGAGGCCTATGCTTCCCTGGAAGGCCTTACTTTCCGGCGATACGTGCGTTCTCCGCCAGGATAATCGGACTGAAGGCGACCTTCTAGTCTTCATCGCACTTTACATTACGAACGGCCTCTCTTGACAACAGCGTGCATGCCGAAAGATAATATCTACAATGCCCTCTCTACACACTCGCGGAACCCGAATCACAAGAGCACAACTTTCAGCCCTCAAGCTTCGTACTCAACTGTGCTTGACCGAGCTATGGAACTTGTCCGCGTTGCAGTGTCTAGTCTGACATCCAGATTTGCTGAACATGCCTGCCAGATTAGGAAGAGCAATTCTTGACTACTGTACTGAGACTCTCGCCTTGTGTCGACTCCGAGACACGTCTGTCAAAATGTACAAAGCTTCGAGATACAACATTGCATCCTTTGGAAGCATTTGCCTCGAGTGCCCTCTCAGGACACATCCATCACTTACAGACACATGATACATCGTTCCAATATATGTCTCGTGCGTTCATGTTCAAGGCACGATTCACCAAAGATGTTTCGACAGAACAAGCATCTTCGACGTGGTTGATGCATGTCTTATATCCCTTTCATCCGAGTCTCATGTCCCAGCTATTTCTGAACAATCATGGATCATGAGACCAAAATTTCTTTAACTGAACAGGAAGCACATATCCCTTGACATGATCAACTTCAATTTCGTCTCGAGAGCTATCCATTATAACACATCGCAGCCGCTCTCCGATTTCTGCTCGTCCACGCAAGAGCTTCCCAGATCTGAGCAGCTATAAGAAGTTCAAGTTCACTCGGCGACAAGAAACACCCAAACTCGATCAGTATGCCTCCGAAACCAACTCAGTATTCCGACTCGCCAATGCCAACACCTCCATCTTCACCCGAGGATGGAGAAGAGGAGAACGCCATCTTTGATCCCTCAGAAGAAGAAAACAACAACAACAACAACGACATAACTTCCGCCCTCGAAAACGAAGACATTGGAGACAACAACGATGAGAGCAATGAAGACAACAACGAGAACAACGAGACCATCACCAACCTCCAAGCATCTTTCCAAACCCGCATAACCACCGTAAGCCCTCCTCCTTTCCCTCGTCTCCTCCCTCATCAGCAACTCTGCATACCCAAACCTCCTCCATTCCTACTCTAACACACCCTTTCAAAAGCTCACCCAAACACTAAACCGCCTAACCGCCCGCACCCTAGCGATCCGCTACCAACGCCTCCACTACGAAACCAACCTCACTGCTTCCCTCTCAAATCAAGATACCCAAGGTGAAAACACCCAACAAACACACCTAGCTGTTTTGCGATTGAGAGAAAAGATCGTAGAACGAGAAATCGGGGAAGTAAGAGCACAGATGCAGGCTTTGCGAGCAGAAATTGAAGCTGCCGTGCAATCGATTGATGATGGCGACGATAACGACAATGACAATGATGATGGTGATGAGATTATGGAAGAGGATGAAGAGATGCAAGAATATAACCACGAACAAAACATGGATGATGGGGATGGCGCTACGACGGAAGAAATTGTCGAGCTGGATGAAGATTGGTTGTTATTGGACAATGTGGATGATAATGATGACGTGGACGACGATGTTATGGAAGAGAGCGAGACTGAAGAGTACGATATGATGGAAGATAAGAACTGAAAAGGTCCAGAAAAGGGACAGACTCGAGAAATATAGGAGTTTCACGAGGCCTTTGTAGTGAAATCGCATCTCTACAGGCCAGTCTATCCGTATCATTACGGCGTCATCTATCGCGGATTTGTAAAGTCACTTGTCGCTTTCAATCGTAAGTCTCCGTATCGCCTCCTTCTCATCTTGTTCACAGGGAAAAGATGTTGTGTGCAAAAAGATAAATATATTTGATGTCTTGAGGGGCTAGAGGTTGCCTCGTAAATATGTTTTGTTGCAAGCCTGATCCAGCAGATAGACGATCTTTTTCGTCGCCTCATGCTTCTTCATCCAGTCGTGTTTCTCATAGTCAAACTTCTGCATCTCGAGGATCCCGTTAGCTGCTTCTCCAGCATCGATGCGAGTAAGCTTCATCCTCAGAATTCAATCTTGAGTCTCAGTAGTCTCTTCGCTCAAGCTTTTCGTCGTGTTGTTGGTGTCGTGTCGTTGTCCAATTCCTTCTTCACTCAATCCTCAGTAGTTCCGGAACCACTCTCATTCTCTTCGTCAATCTCATCATGGCCTGCCAACTCGAGCAGATCCTTGATCTTGACCCACTCCTCACCCTCAACTTCGTCTTCGCCCTTCCACTCAAGCATCTCCTTCTTGATCTCCTCAGTGATGTAACCGCCCTCGAGAACCTTGCTGGCAAAAGCCTTCTTGCCAAGCAGTCCAGCCTCCTGTCTTCCAACTCCAGCTTGAGTGTTTGCCACACATCTGAGCAGCAACTCATCCAACGCATATGCCAATTCATCACTCATGTCGAAGTTCTGCAAGATGTGGTCGAAAGCTTGGAAGTAGCCGCGGGCCTCGAAGGTGCGGGCTTCGATGTCGATGAGAGTTTTCTTGTGCTGTGGAGGTATGATGGTCAGTCTTGAGGATCTTCGGGATAGCAAATCAGCGTGGGGAATACCTCTTCATCACGCATCTTACGGCGGCGGTCCTTGACGATCTTGACGAGATTCTTCTTGATAGCTTTCTTGAGGCCGCGTGGGATCTTGTAAGGCAGCGACTTCGAGCGACGTGAGGATCTTTGCGAAGTAGTGGCAGTGGTCTTCTTTCTTGGTGCTGATGTTGCGTTGTCAAGTGCTGACAAGATTGCGGCAGGTTTTGAGGTCGGCTTCTTGGAGGGATGATGTCTGGAAAGTCTGCGGTTGCTGATGGCCATGATTGCGGGTTGATGTTGGATGAAAGGTTGAAGCAGATAGATGGTTGTATGATAAGATAGATGTGAAGGTGTTCAATTGAGTTGAGCAACGTCGTTGAAGGTAAGAGGGTCTTGGAAGTTCAGCGGTGCTTGCTCTTGACGAACAAGGAAGGATGTGAAGAAGGAAGGAGCGATCGTGTGTTGGAGAGAGGATGCAGGCAATCGGCTATTGAGCGACGAACAATAGAGGGCAGTGAATGGTCGACGACAGTATAGCAATGCTATTGTAGCCACTACTCCTGGATGACTTCGAGTATCAAGTGAATAGGATTTGGGTATTGTTCGTCAACAACTGACCCATGATGAGAGCTTTCAAAGGGCTAATCGGTGCGTCGAGCGAATGAACAATGGGAGGCAGGAACATTATATCAAAGCTGTTCAAAGCAGCTGAAGAACGCGACTGCTGATATTTTGGTAGAATGGTCCATGCTGTTCATGTCCACCTTCTTCTGTCCTCAAATTATACACAAAAAGAATCTTATCTACTCACACATCGAAGAAAAACAAAATGAAACTTTTTGATCATAGCTCGTTAAATGCTTCTTTTGCGCCAACACTGCTCATGCAACGCTAGGGGCGACACTTGCAGTGCGACTCCTGACCTGCTTTTTTCTGGTATACTCGCTCCACTTGTGTGCGTCCCCGAGCAGAGATAAACCGTGCCCGGTATCACGGCAGTGACGCTCAAGCCGTTGTGCACGGGAGTCGCGGTATTCACAGCCTGGATGCGGGCAAGGGATGGCGGTCTTGTCGTCTTCGTGGACAGTCTTGCGGTGCTTCGACAGATTTGAGCTGTCTGAGTAGCTGTCGCCACACCAGCGGCAGGAAAAGGGCTTCTCGTTGGTATGGGTGCGCTTGTGTGTTGATAGTGCTGTCTTGACTCCAAACACTTTGCCGCAGCCAGGGAAGTCACACTTGAACTTCTTCTCTCGTGAGTGTGTCGTTAGGTGATTGTTCAGTTGCTGCTGAGTGACGCAACGGTGGCCGCAAATGTTGCAGGCAAATGGCTTGACTGGAAATAATAAGCACTTGATTGAGTGACGTCTCGTGGATGGCTTGTACTTACAGCGAGTGTGGTTTTGCATGTGTCGGTCGAGATGGTTTTTGGTACCAAATGGTGCATCCTTTTCACAGCCTTCCCAGCGACAAACAAATGTGCGGTTGGGTGTTTTCGAAGGCACCAAAGTGCAAGTATGATCTTTGACGTGGTTGTGCAAATCCTCAATGGTAGCAAAAACACGATTACAAGGACTAGAATAAAGTCAATCAGCAGCTGCTTTAGAGTCGAATCATGCAGAAAACTCACCCAGTAACTTCATCGTTCCATCTACACATGGCGATATCATCCAAGTCTCTCGAAGCCTTTTCTTGGCGAACCTTTGTCTTGACGGCAGGCGAGGCGCTGGCGGTAATAGGTTGACTTGCCGAAGGGAATTGTGATGATGAGAAGCTTTGTGACAGGTCTTGTTGCCAGTAATCATTTGGTGTGTAGTATGGTGCGTTGAAGTCCTGATAGGGGGTGGATTCGTCTAGTCGCATGCGCTTTCGTGGTGGATAGGCACTGTAGTCGGTTAGTAAGACGAGCTCACGTGTAGTACAGAGTGTTGCATACCTTGAGGTAGGGAAGTTGTATCCCACAGGAGGAAGCAATGAAGCAGCCTCTATCAGGGAGAGGAAATTGTCTGGTGTGGGGATCGAGTCTGTCGTTGGGGTGCTTATGGTGCTTGTCGACATTGTATCTTGGCTGGTAGCAGCGGTAGAGGAGGTCTTGTAGCCGTACGGTTGTGTGCATGCAACAGCAGGACCAGGGTGACAGATGGTCGTAGGGATGTGTTGATCGTGGCATTGCGGTTGAGGACACTCTGTGCCAGGAGGATGAGGACGAGGACAGACATCCGAGAGACAGCAGTAGAGATGGTCTTCGTCACAAGTCGGGTCAGAGCAAGAGACTGTAGCGGCGGCACAGGCAGGGGTGCATTCTCGAGCGTGTTCCTGATCGCATCCGGGTTCGTGGCAGTTTAGGTCGGTGCATAGCCAGTCGGCGGCATTGCAGTTGGTCTCGCCGCAGTCAAAGGCTTCAGGACAATTGAAGGCATCCTGGGCGCAGTGGAGGTCGGCATAGTGCGGTAGAGAATAGTCGTAGCAAATAGTGGCTTCGTCGCAATCGGGCTTGTCGCATGGCGCCGACAGAAAACATCCTCCTCCGTGTTCGGGGCCTGCCATGTTTGCAGATGCAGGTGCATACGCAAGACCCTTGGACGTCGCGGATCCCTCAGCCGACGCCGACGACAGCAACGATGGTCCGGGCGGCGGGTGTCTCGCCATGTGGTCGACGGCGTGGTGGTGAAAAGGTGTCGCGCTGACGTTTTCGGCTCCTCTGTGTGGTTGGCGAAAAGTCGTGGGGCTGTCCCGCGCCTCGTTCCTGCCTGCATCCACGCCAAACAATGTCGACAACGACGGATACATACCGCTGAATGAATCGGTCCAAGCGTAGGGGAGGTGCGACATGACGACTGATGTGATTTACCAAGTCAATTGGCCAGTAGCCGCTCAGGAGTCGATTTGCACGAGTCCAGTTGATCAGGACGACCTTGATGGTTACTTGGCGTTGATGACTACTCAATATCAAGGTGTTTCCTGCCTCCTCTACTCCCAATTCCATGTTTGTGACATCTTCACCACGCTTTTCGAAGGGATCACTTCTCGACTAGATATGGAAGTAACGAGTCTTACAAACTCACGGTATACCTGAATTCTACATAGCCTTGTCCGTTGAGGAAAGTGGTCGAAATTGCCCTCTCACTGGACGTGGTCAGCAATTCAAGAACATCATGCATTTCCGTGGCTACACAACAACCCCTCGAGTCCACTGAAATACTTCGTTTTCAACTTATTGACCTTTACGTATATACTCCATCGACTTGTACCTACTTGTATGGAAATCTCAATAGATCAATCTGTTCAAAATCCTTCCTGCCTCTGCAAACCCCCCACACCATCTGCGCCACAGACTTCGCGTCCGCCGAGACCCTCCCAAGCCCATCTCTCGGCGAGCCACCCTGTCCGCGTCAACTCACTCACCCATGGCCCTCTCACCTCTCCACCCTCCCTAAACCTCTCCCTCCTACGCACCTCTCCCCCCTACGCACCTCTCCCCTTCCTAACATCTATCATCATGGGCAACTGCTTCGGCAAGCCCAAATCCGACAACTTCTCCGGCAGCGGCCAAACTCTTGCGAACGCCAACTCGACTCCCGCGCCCAAACCCGTCATCGCTGCGCCAAACAAACCAGTATCCGCTTCGTATGCGCCTACACCCGCACAAGGTCGCGTAGTTGGTGGTTCCTCGCCTGCACCGAGTAGTAATGATCCTCGCGTTGCCGCCGCCATGGCTGCAGAGGTATGCCTGCCAAACCCACCTCCATATCCCCATGTCTAGAGGAACACAGATGCTAATGCGATCCTGGTGATGAAACAGGAACGTCTCAAGTCCTCCCAAAGCAAAAGCCAAAAAGGCAAGTTGGGCAAACAACTAGATGCTCAAAAGTCACAGTCGCATAATAAAGTCTTGGATGAGACGAGTAGAGAGACAAGGTTGGCTAGAGATGCGGATGCGAATGTGGAGGTCAGGACGTGGAATTGATGTGACACGGCAAAGAGAGAGACTGGAACGTTTGAGAGAGGGATACATGAAGTGATGATTGGGACAAGGCGTTACACGGCGCATAACTGGATACCCCTCTTCTCTTTGAGCTTCGCGCTTGAGAGGTTTCGATTTTACAATTTTGCTTCGCGCATTACGGCAATTCTACTTCTAAAACACCTCACTGTGCCTTTCTAGTCCACCTCCTTCGTGAAAGCAATGGCTGTGATCCTCCATCCGAAACTCCTTTAGCGCCATTGTCCTTCCAATTCTCCCACACTTTGATAACGTACACTGTGCTGCCTAGCACGATGGCTACAGAACGATAGCCGAGTTGACAAGCTGGACCTGCTCTGGTGGCGTAGAGTTGGTTTTCTCCTGACATGTCGATGGCTACAGTGTGGAGTTCACCAGATGCTGAGTAGAGATATGCTTCCCATTGCTCATTCTCGTCTCCCGAGGATGTGCTGGCTCCTGTGCCTCTTCGTCGTCGGCGTAGTAGATTACCGCTGTCTTTCGGCAATATGACTGGAGAGCTCGGTGGAGTCTGAGGCTTCCTTCGCAACCCAACCACTGCTTCTGTGGTAGACTCCCAGGATCCGGCGTCTTGGAGTCTGTGTTCGTTCTTCTCCCAGTGAAACTTGGCTGCGCAATTGCAGACTAGATCTTCTGTGAAGAGGCCGAGAGGTTTGGAGGGTTCGCCTTGCGCTGCGTACGTTCGGACTACACATTCTCTTGTTTCATTATCCGTAAATACCAGAGATAGACTGCTTGCTGTCATGCCGCCGCAGCTGAGACATTGGTTTCTACCAGTATGTAACACACGTACGCTGTTCGGCTTGACGTTTGGGATGTTGAACGAGCCCGATTGTCGGACGGTAGGCGTATGGAGTAGCGTAATGGTGTTGGTTGTGCAAATCAGAGATGCTTCCACTTCATCAATGGTCTGGAGGCATGCATTTGCACTGGCTGCCTTGTCCGACAGTGGACGAGGATATCCCAGTGGCATTTCTCGGAAGCTCCACATGCCTGACGCTTTCTGTAATGCCGAGATATGTCCATCCGGATGTAAGAGGACAATCTTGGGCAAGTGACGTTGAGCCAAACTGAATGAGGCTGCTAACAACTCTCCCTCTGACACTCGGAAAGTCTGGATTGACTTGTTGTGGGTGTGATATTCAGTTAACTTTCCGTCTGCGGACACGACCGCAAATGAGACACCTTGTCCGTTCGGTGTTGATGGAGAAGGCACGAACTCGAAGAGGAGGGGAAGCTTCTCCTCGCTGTCCATATTAAAGTCGTGAGTGAACTCGCCTCTTGACAGATTGCCGAGTAGCACCTTGCCGTTGTCATCCAAGATAGCCATCCAGTCGCCCTTGTCACTGATACTACAAGCATGGATGGGCCATTTGATCTGTGCGCATGATGCTGGTGATGGATGTATCGTCATATAAGAGTTGCTGACCGGCTTGAAGAGGAGTATCGAGATGGTGCGGTCTAGACTGATGGATAGCATATGTCCCTGTCTGCAGCCTGTGATCTTGACAACATCAAGCATATGACCTGTCTCGATCGCGTGTACTGTCAGAGGGAGATTATCGCCTCCATTCTCGTACTCTGCATCTTCAGCTCGGTCATCCCACAAAAGGAAGTTCATGAGGACCGTAACAAAAGCCACGACGAACACAACTGTGATAGCTGTAGGGTAGAAGTGTTGGATGGCGACCCCGCGAAGGGAATTCAGCCATGTTTCCTTGCGAAGAAGTATACCACTTCGGTCTGCGCCTCCTAGTGTGATGATCAAGGGATCGTAGATCTTGGCAACAAATCCTTGAGCTCCAGGTTTGACAACTTTCATAAAGTGTACAGCATTCTCATAATCTTGTGTACGAAGCCACGTCGCAGGATGAGGGCTTTGATCCGTTGGTGGAGGTACTGTTCCATCAAAGGCCGTCATGGGTAAAGCCTGCTTCTCAAAGAGGCCCGGGAAAACACCCGATGCAGAAGTACGCGGACCATGGGCAGTAAGATGCCAGTTCAAAGCCATGACAAAGCTAATGGTAACCGCTGAGCCGGCCATGCGCGTCGAAAATGGAACTTTCCCGTGAATCAGAGCATCTACCCACGTATGTTTCTCGGCTCGATGATGGCCGTGGTGATGGCTATGAGCACGGTGGTGTTTCGGTCTTGACTTCTGCTTTGGTTGGGAGCTGCTGCTCCTGGTGATCGAGTCCTGCAGCTCCAATCTTCGTATATCCACACTGAGCACGGCGAGGAAGAATGTGAGAAGAAAAAAGTAGTCGAAGAGGAGCGCAACAGCAGCAAAGGCACAAAATGCTGCAACGCCTGGCGATACAACCAGCGATAGTAACCAGAGGATAAGCAGATTTTGGGCAGCTGATGCCAGAGACGAGTGCCCAATATCAGCCATGCCGTTCGCTATGCGTTGTGTATTCATCATCTCTGGAGGGTAGGCCACAACAGCATTGATCAGTCTAAATATGTTCTCAAGCCCGATGACAAGGACCACGAACGGGTAGGCTTCTTGTGGTATCTGAGCGAGATTGATCTGCAGCAACCCACATATGGTGAAGCTTGCAAGAATAGAGGTTGTCATCTGAGTGATGGCGGTAACCACCAGACCAAAACGACTGTGAAAGGCCTTGAGCCTTCTCAAACTCAGACCGACGTAGATGAATATAATGCCATATGCCATTGCCAGAAGAGAGTTCTGGCGGAAGCTCAGTGGCTGTATGCGGTACTCGAACAATTGACTATGTTCAGGTGTGCCATTTCGCTGGTACTGTATGGGTAGACCAGAAGACTGACTAGCAACGATTTGGATGTTCCGCTGCCAGATCTCTCCTTTTGGGTCGTTGTTGCGATTGAAGAGGGAAACGATCAAAGCATCAGCTGCTTCGAGTTGTGAACCAGAAAAGGCCTTGCCAGCAAAGACTGATAAAGGACGGAGAGTAAAGTTCAGGAAAGAAGGCTGGCAGGTGTTTTCATTGACTGTCTGCAAGATGTCCGGATCTGCTTCTAATCTGGCCAGAGAATTATTCCAGTATGTAAGGGGTGAATGATAGCCCCAGTTTGGGTGCGCAATGCTATGAGCGTCAGAAGCAAAGGCCTCGGTGGCTGCATCACCAAGAATGGCATTTTGCAGCACGAAAACGTCCCGAAGTAGGTCCTTCTCAAGTGCTTTCATATAGCTTCCATGAATCCATATTTGTCGCATCTCGAGATCATGAGGTTTGTTTGCATCGCCAGGGAATGCCCTAGTTGAGGCCCAAACATGATGAGGAAGTCCACTGAGTCCAGCAGCAGGAAAATCGGATAAGAACACAGTCGGGTATATCAAAGAAACACCGACCGATACTGAAACAAGCATACAAAGTAGCCAGTAGCGAGCGGTAATGAGTCCATGTCGGTAGAAAGCTCTTCGGATTGGGTGATCAGGTCGTAGACGGGGAGGATCGCTCGTCCTTTGTACGCAATTATATCAACACAAGATATTGAGAATATTTTGTTACGAAACCTACCCTCTGATTGGAGAAAGCAGATACCACAGCATATTATCGATCTTCAGGGTCTACCGGGTCGGAGAGTTTCAAGACAAGCCGTTTCTGTACCATTCAAGGATATGTGGCAGGGCTTCGATGTGGCATCTTGTTGTTATCAATCGCTGCTTCTGAAACACTTCCACGGCAGCGTTCAATTGAGCGACGACGACATAATCGTACGGGACGGTTGGTTATGCAGCTAGGCGTTCGGTAGAGAGGGGGATGAAGTTTTGATTGGACACGCGGAAAGTGCTGTGGAAGCCTTGGCTTGGAATGCACGTACCATGTGCTTGACCTCCTACCTTGACTTTCGATCTTGCAATGTCCTTATGGCTCGTCGACAGTCTGTCTGATCTAGAAGACGTCTTGAAGCCAGCTTGTATATCTATCGAAACACGACCATTGGCTCGTAGAACCACAGCTCTCTGTGAATGCGTACGATCATCATGTGACTAACGTCATTAGTGCCGACGTGTCTCCAAACAGCTAACAGAAGGCCAGAGGCCTTTGTGCTGACACTTCTGTAACGAGAGCAAGCAAAAGGGCCTCTCTTAGCAGATAGGTGATAGCCGTTCATAAGGCTCTTGTCTGGTTTTGCCTAAGATTTCACAAGCCTTGGCAGAGATGATGTTCTGTCTCGATGACAATGACTCTCTCTGGCGAAGTCCTAAAGCGGAAAGAGTTCTTGCGCTGCGATATTCGCTTTTTAGTTGCAGCCGGCGTATGGGAGTGACTGTTTTGCTAGGTCGGACTCAAATACCAGCTGTTCTTATGCCAGCGAGTCGTGAGAGCAGCGACACCACAACCAATTCTTCTTATGCTAAGTCGCTTTGAACGCGCGCGAAAGTACGTGAAATGTTTCTTTTTGTTGTTCGAATTACTCTCTGACGAGATTACAGATGGCTCACCAACTGGAGCAACAACTGCGTATCAATCCGCATGCTCAAGAACGATACAATTACTTATGCGCAACCCATGGAAGCAGTCCTACTTCTGACGACGTCGTATCAATCCAACGCACAATCGGGACCGTGGGCACTGGTTCAAAGACAGTCAATCGCTTTGAGCCAGCATTGCTTTTCTTCCTTCGCAGATCGGCTGTCCAGTTCGAAGCAGGCGCTTTATTAATCGGATGGACTCGCATCCCTGACGGGTCCAGAATGCAAGTCTGGTTCAGAGTCGCAAAGGGAGGCACGTTGTATCCCCTGCCCAGTGGTCTGCCGTACTCGCGTTACTATCCCGGCGAAGTCACTTGCGACGAGTGGCATCCGGTCATCGCCGACATTATCGACCCGGAAAAGTGTATCTACCGCCTCTTGCAGTATGCATACCTGCACTCGTGTATCAAACTTCTGGAAGCTACGGTCCCTCCACCTTCGATCGAGGACCAAGGACAAGACCCCGACGACGCCACCGCAGCGTCAACAAACGACACAGCCATGATCGACCTGACAGAATCCGATGACGAGATTGCCATCAAGCCAGAGCTAGAGCCAGACCTGTCACAGGTTGCGCCCCAAGAGCAGGATCCGTCTTCGCCAGTCGTCGCCCGTGACCCCGCAATCTCGCCTGTTCACATCAATGATAATCAACATCTGGCTGCGCAGCTCGAACAAAAGATGCAGGCTTTCCGTAACAAGCTTGAAAGCAAGGATGTCACAGAGCTACAAGAACTATCGGAGAAACAGCCAGAGCTTCCAAAATGGATCATGAAGCTCGTCGGCGAGGTGCTGCAGAAGAAGATGCTTGAGGACCTGGAGATGGCCGAGAGCTACTTTCTTTGAGCCTCCGTTTTAGACTATTGCGCTTTCGAAACATTCATGCATTGTTGCAGCGACCTAAAGACAGGGCGCCTCGGCTGGGGGATGAGACACCTGCTGAGCACATATTCGTTGTTCCAGTTCTTGTCTCAGAGCGTGGAAATTACCTCATAACGCGCCCATGTAAGAGTCATTAATCACAAGTCCTTATAAAGTACGGTTGACGTCTGCCTTTTCATCTTCTTCTCCCCTCACGTTCACAGAAAAATCCACAAAACATCAAGCACGATGGGTCATCACAACAGCAAATCAACACAAGCACTCTACTCTTCAGATCGGGATGACTCGCCTGAACGTCCCCCGTCATACAAGACCTCCTACACCCGAGAAAAACCATCGGACGCATCGACTAAGATAGAGATGCCGAACGACGAGTTCCACAAGCAGCTCGAAGCTCTGGAGCACAAGCATGCCCTCAAGATCAAGAGTACCGACGATGACATTCTCGATCTCGATTTCGTCCGCGCCAAGGTCGCCGCCCTCGAGGCAGCCGTAGAAGAGAGAGACCGTACAATCAAGACACAAACCGGACAACTCAACTCACTCGAAAAGAAGTCTAAGGGCATCGAATCCACCAACACGCTTGCTCCCCGAAGAAGGTACGACGTGATGGACAATGCTATGAGGAAGGTCAAATCTAAATCGGACGCGGAGCTCGAGGCGTTGCTGGCCAGGAAGCCGAAGCTTCCTCTCACTCTTTACTACTCAGTTGATGGTGAATTGCGCAAGAGAAGAGCAGATCGTGAGTATGCGATGGCCGATGACCTGTTCTGATTCCATGCGATGGGGATAATGGTCAGAGCAGATGATTTGGGCAAGTAACGATAATCATGGGACTCCAGGACCCGTGACAAGGGAAGGCACGTTGACTTGGTTCTTCTGAAGCTCCGATTCAGTCAGCATCAGTAGATAGACACAAAATGGAAAATGGATGAAATTTTGCAGACATGTTGAACAACTCGCTGTGAAAAACTCGCTGTGAACAACTATAGAATTCCCTCCCAGCTTGTGCAAAAACATGTTCGAAAAAGAACGCCGAAGCTGTATTCCTCAAATTACAGATTCATATCTTGCTCAAGCAGAGCTTTGCCACGTGGGGATAGTTTAGAATTTCAGCAAAGCAGATAGTGATCTCTCGTCCAGCTCAAGCACATACTTGTACCATGTGGAAGACGCTCTTAGAGTCTTGCAGCGAAGACACTTTACTAGAAGGCAGAAAAAGCAATTCTCTCATTTGAAACCTCCTCGGTTTTGTAGAATGGCTCATCAGTTGCTTGGTCTCGAGGCATCGAATTCGAACAAGCCTCGGAGTAGCTATCGTGGTCGTTAAATTGGGGGGCGGGCGCCTGTTAGAGTATCCGTGAGAGTTGATACGAAGACGCGCATGTAGATTGAGCGAAGGATGGCTGTGTTCTGTCCGGTCTGAACCTTAACCAACACTGACATTCGAGATAGCAATAGGCTAGCCACCCCTCATCGGTATATTGCTCAAATGCGGTCTTTTCACACGTGGCAGTGACCTACAAATTCCAATGCGTCAACAACCTTTACAAAAGATTTTGGGAAAGCCATTCGTCCCTCCGATTCGTCTCTCTCAGTTCCTGAATTGACGAGCATACCTAGGATTATTAACCCTTTCTAGACACCAAATCTCGAACATCGGAAAAATGGGCCACCAGAGCAGCAAGCCTCGTCGACAGCACAACAGAAAGCTGTCTTGTACACATTCTGACTCGACGGAGCGACCGCCGCCATACACAGAGACCCCCGAAGAACCGTGGATCACAGCTAATCAAACTCCAAGCAAGCCACCTGCAAGAACTCCCAGCCTCACAGTCGAACGGGATGAAGAAATCTTGGAACTACACCAGCGATTAGAGATCCGAGGAAAAGCAGTCGAGAACCTCTGGAAAGGGAACAACAAGCTCCAAGCCGAACTCGAGCGACTGCGAGAATACTCAACGCCAGATTCCGAGAAACCCTACTCCATGCCTCCGTGTGACAACTTCATAGATTACCGTGATTTGGCCAATCAACATCGGCAGAAGATTCATCAGCTTCACCAACAATGCCGTATGGAGCGAGAAGCCAAAGATACAAAGATATTGGAACTGGAGAAGCAGGTCCGGGATCTGGAGGAATACATCGGCAAGAAGGAGAGCGACTTGATGTACTATCAGGGTCGATGCACCAAAGTATGGGAGGAGGCCAAAGTAGCTGACGCGCAACTCGGTCGAATGAGCCAAAAAGTCATGCGTCTCGAAGTCGAAGCACATGCCAGCAAACGTGTCCTCAAGTCCCAGGATGACCATGTCGAATTACTGGAGCGGGAGTTGAAGATGGCCAGGCTTGCCAACACACAGCATACTACCATGAGCAGAGGTGTTCCGGTCCAGGATGGGAGGACCAAGTGGGTGCTGGACAGCCAACAGGATGAGATTTCTGTAACAGTATCGAGGGTACCATCAAAACTCGATTCAGTGGTCGATCACCTCATTGAAAGCATAGCGGAGACCAAGGAGAAGCTTCGTGAGCTCGAGACGGCCAGAAATCGCCACGGTCGTGATCCTACAATGCAAGGACAAAATTTGGGAGATTTGGTCAAACTGATCAACGCCCAGCACCAGAGGGCCGTTATGCCGCCTGAGAGGGCCCGAAAGCATCCATCGTTGCGAATGAATCATCGCAGTGAGATACACTCAGGATGTTGAGTGCAAGATCAGGCAAGAGAACGATACAAAATTACGATGAAGCACATGAGAACAGGATATCAAGTTCAGCAAGTGCAACCGAGTACCTCGGCACCCCGCGAGCAACCCCAGATTACCCTTCACCATCACATGCGATTTCCACGACCTTGATGTACACACTCGAACCCCTGTCAATTCCATCTTCAAACCTTGCATCACCATCTTCAACGCTATCGACGACAGCAATCATGGCGCCAAACACACCAATCCCCTTCTCCGAACCACCCTACCTCTCCGGCCTCCCTTCACCATACTACTCAGCCTCCCACCTCGAATGGCAGAAAAAATGCCGCGCCTTCATAACCGAACACCTCACCCAACACGCCATGGAATGGGAAACCGCCGAGACCGTCCCCGAGCACGTATTCCACGACTTCAGCAAAGCAAACATGCTTCTCCCCTCGCTCCCTGCTCCCCTCCCAGTGGAAAGATTGAAGAGCTTGGGCATACATGATATTCTCGGCCTCCCTGTAGAGGACTTTGATTACTTCCACAATGCAATTTATACGGATGAGATGTTGAAGTCTGGGTTGGCAGGACCTTCGGGAAGTTTGACGACCGGAATGGCATTTGGTGTGCCCCCGATCTTCAAATTTGGCAGTAAAGAGTTGCAGGATAGGTTTTTGCCTGATCTGTTGACGGGAAAGAAGAGGGCTTGTATCGCGATTACGGAGCCGGATGCTGGAAGTGATGTCGCGAATATCCAAGCTACGGCCGTCAAGAGTAAAGACGGAAAGACGTATACAATCAACGGCACGAAGAAGTGGATTACCAATGGTATATGGAGTGAAGTGAGTTGTATGGCTGTAAGAACCGGAGGGCCTGGACCCGGTGGATTATCTCTGATGGTAGTGCCACTGAAAGGACATGAAGGTGTGAGTATGAGACGTCTCAAAGTCAGTGGACAGATCAGTGCCGGAACCACCTACATTGAACTCGACGATGTAGTCGTGCCAGCAGAAAACCTGATCGGCGAAGAAGGCATGGGCATGAAATATATCATGACAAACTTCAACCACGAACGCCTCACCATCGCCATCGGCTGTGCAAGACAAGCCAGAGTAGCTCTGAGCGCAGGTACGCAACCTCTCTCCCATTCCCATCCCCAATTCTCCTTCATCCACTGACTCTTTCAGCATTCGAATACTGTCTCAAGCGCGAAGCCTTTGGTAAATCCCTCATGGACCAACCAGTAGTACGCCACCGCCTGGCCAAGTGCGGCGCCCAGCTAGAAGCCCAATGGTCATGGACAGAATCCTTCGTCTACGCTATGATCAAGCTACCCAAAAAGGACGCCGATGTCGAATTAGGCGGTCTGACCGCAGCGGCAAAAGCACAAGCTGGAGTTGTGTTGATGGAATGTGCTCAATGTGCTGTGTTACTTTTTGGAGGCAACGGATTCACGAGGAGTGGAAAGGGTGAAATTGCTGAGAGTAAGTTGTTTCCATGAAGACGAGGATCGATGAATGTGCTTGCTGACTTGGAGTAGAAATGTGGAGGGAAGTTCCTGGAAACAGAATTCCGGGTGGTAGTGAGGATGTGCTGTTTGATTTGTCTATCAGACAATTGGTCAAGAATTATCAGAATAAGACAAAGATGCTCGAGAGACCTCGTGGGTCTTCGAAGTTGTAGAATAGCATGAAATTGGACTGTTGGGTATCTTCAAGTGTTGCCTTCCTCCAGAGTGCCACACCCCATCATGCTTTTAGCTGCCAATATGCACTGGAATTTTCAAACCTAGAGTCGTGGCCAGTGAGAGAGAGAACAGACGTGGTGCCCCTTCTAGCTCGAGCGTCTACTAGAACCTCTTGTACGGTGCACCATGCTTGCCCCGGCACTCTGGCCATCCCTGACATGCCCCAAGATCTCCTTGGAAGCCTCAAGCGACGAAGCCGGCGCAAAAGACGAGTTCGGCGACGAACTGTGCACCTTGCTCCCAGCCACCTCCCCATCTCCCTCATCAGCAACAACAGTTTCAGCGTCAACTCTGGCAACACCAGGCTCGCTGGGAGCACATTGATCACGGGCATACTCCTCATCAGCCAATTCCTCCATCTCACCATCAGCGATATCGGCTAAATCCTCAATCTCCGTTTCCGCCAGGGCGGTTGATAGCTCATCCTCATAACTTGACGATGGTGCGGTTAACGCCTGTGAGGTTTTGAGGGTGTTTAGAAGGTCGCGTAGTTCGGAGAGGACGGAATCTGTGGTGGTGTTTTGGCCAGTGGGATGCAAGGTGCGAGATTCGGACCATATGTGCTCGGCACGGAGGCGTAGGTCCTAGTATTATCTATCAGTATATTTGAATAGAGATGTTACATGGGAGTTGTTGGACCTCTTTTTGGCGCCACTGTTTGCTTGCTGAAGCTAGCAGTACGAGGGTTTTGATGCGGTAGTAGCGAGGTAGTTCGGTGTCGGTGAGTAGCTTGTCGCATGCGGTGGGGTCGCCAGCATCTATGGCTGCTTTGGCGTCTTCATAGTCTTGCTTGTACTGTGATTCCGTCATGATGTTGATGTTTGGTAGACAAAGTCGAGGAATACAGCTGTTGAAAGAATATAGCTATCGATCGTAATTTCAATGCGGCGCGTCAGGATTGATCACACGCGTTTGTTGCCTGAAGCTGTAATTGATTTCACTTCTTGACCAAACGCTATTGTGGTTACATGGTTGCACTTCTTTGTGGGAATTAAGAAGCATTGCAACACAGGTGAAGACATACAGCACGGCACCGATACCTACCTCCCCAGTCATAAGCACACAACCTAAACTTCTGTCAGAATGTAAGACGTTATGTTGTGTGGGCTCTGTATCCGCTGAGAGTGATAAGTAACTTTTCGAGCTCTCTTTGTACAGGCGTCAGAACATGAAAGTTATCGTGCATTTTGACAACAGCTCGAGGCCTTCTAAGGAACTCAGGAGATGCGGTCCAGTGTGAGTTTCCACCAGGAGCCTAATTGATTTGACTACAGAGGGCTCGACCGACAACAACGGAGCTCCAGGATACTCACTGGCCTTGAACGTTTCTTTTGCGACAGCTCACTTTGCGACAATGATCCTGGCGAACACTTCTTCCGAGTTCCCAACAGTCAGACGATCATAGCTTCATGGAATTCCAAACCAGCTCCCCACATTGCGATAGGCCCTGAAGACGGGTGCTGTGGATGCAGCAGCCGTGTGAAAATACAGTGGGTTTCGATAGCGTCGCTTGTGCAGTCTCTAGACCACAAGCCCAAGTGTAACTTTGGTGCAAGCTTCCGCAGGGTGTTTGCTGCAATGGAAAGCTGCAATAGTACTTCACGACAACACACCTTCAACAGGACGCAAAAAGATCAAACAAAGGTCTGAAACTTGACAGAGTCCTGGTGACCGCATGGAAATGCCGATCTTATATTGACCTGGATCAGTTCCTCAAGCGCGTCAAGTTCGAGTCCTGTCGGCTGAAACGCCAAAGCAACCGTGGACAAGCGCTGATGAATCAACCAGAAGTCCGAGACAAAAAGTCCTGGGCTTGTGGGGCCGCCAAGCTAGAGAGGGGCTGGAAGACAGAAAACGTGCCCGCGCTTTTGACAAGGGGAGCTGAACGCGTCTCTGCCACGGTGCCAGCGTGATGGAGGATGAATAGGAGATGCAAGGCTGCTGTGCGAGTACGATTCTTCCGTATAGTGGCTATGTCATATGGAAGGAAATCACAGTGGACAGAATCTCGGTAGAAGCACTCTATCTGCAGACAAGACAGACACACACAATTGACCCTCTGACGGTGTTTGCGAGGTCAGGTCGGTAAACACGGCGGCCCGAGAAGATGTGGGCGGGGCAGGATGGTTCGATGAACATCGCAATTACCAATTACGTCTTTTCGTGATTGCTCTGGTGCTTGTTTCGAGGCAGGGCTTTGTTACTCCTTGCTGATGCTTGCATACTGTTCATGACCCCTTTATCGTGTGTTCAGCATCCTTCTCAAGACAAGTTCAGTGCATTGTCTCCTTGATATCTTCCGGCAGCTGGTGTTACCGTGGAGGGAGAACGCCACGAATTGAATTTCGCGCATCTCGCACTCCGCAACGGCGCGGGAACGAAACGAGTCTGGAGCATATCGCCTTGGCTAACGTTAAGTAGCTTGGCCCTTCGTGTGATTGATCCAGGAATAGAGCCCTCTATCCCTCCCACCTTGTTTCTATACGAGAGCGTCACTTCCTCCTCTCTCTCGACACTGTACAGACTGGGAAGGCACCGGATTGCGCTGATCTCTCGACATTGACAAGATTGAACCGACACGGCGGAGCACTGCATCTGCATTTACGAGATCAGCGAGCGTCATCCGTAGGCAACCGGCATTCCACCCCTACCAACAACTTCGACGTCGGGATCACCACACTCAGCCGAAACATCTCTCACTCCACGGCACTGGCTGCCGGAACACGATGCATTTCTTGAAAACAACCCTTCCTTCATAGATTCAGCCTACACATTCAACAAAGCATGGCCCTCCACCGTGGCATCCAATCCGCCCTGTTCTTCTACCTATCATGTGCCCCTTGCACCGGCTATTCGTATCGCAAGAAGAGAAGAAAGGAGGCCGACCGTGATCGCGAGGACAAACGTGCCCTTGAGATTGAACAGCCAGGCCTCTACCGCCATCCCAGCCCTTTCGCGACAAACGTTCACTGGCAGACAGAGATAGACCTTGGTCCCAGTCCCGCGCCTGGAAAGCGTCGCAACGGTCAAAAGAAAGGTCGAACGAGAACAAGTGACGAGAACGCTAGCAACGTTGCCAGCAGTGTCAATCTCGGCCTGACGCAAAACGACAGCAATGACAGCACATGGAATTTGCGCAATTGGCAACGAGATGACGACGAGGATGACAACTATTGGGGAGCCAGTTATCCTTATAAGAGCAGTCGCCGGCCCTCGACCAATGGCGCCAGTACCATCAGTCGACCACTCACTGCCCGTACCGCGACCACGGACCGATCAAACGCAACCAGTTATTACTCCGTCTCAAATCCTCCGATAAACGACCTCCATCCTCCCATCGTCACCCGCATAGACACCCCAGCAGATGCCATGTGGATGCTTCAACCTCCACCTCCTGCTCGACTCGCAAAGAATGGCTCAAAAACAAACCTTGCGCGAAGCGATAGCGGCGCTAGCAGGCCCAGCACAAGACGAGCAACGAACGAGAATCTCTCGCGGCAAGTCAGCCAACGCATCGTCGACGAAAAGCTACGGAACGGACAATCCCCATCTATGGATAGCCTCAACCCATCATCATCAACAGACGACTTGAAGCCGTCGCGACGACGCAGGCCGCCGCCGCCCATCAATGTCCAAGAAGACACATCAAATCCCCGCCACCTTATCCCAGTCGGCCCGCCCGTGAAAGAAATACGCCCAACCAACTCACCATCAAAATTCCTTCTACCTCCTCAACCACTATCTCCCGTCATGTCACACAACTCCCGCGAGCGTTCACGAAGCAGGAGTCGTAAGCGCAATTCGTCTGCCGAAGACCGTAAACCCTGGCCGGATAACAAGCAGCGTCAGGATAGTTCTCTGAATGTCTTGCAAGAACTCGTGCCGGCCAACTCGCTTCTCAATTCTCAAAGACTCAACAAGTCCCCTTCGTTCGAGGCACGCATTGAGCTCCCCACAGCCGACCAATACGAAGAAATGATGCTGTTGGGTAGCGGCAAGGCGGGTTTCGACTCGTGGTATGAAGGCAAAGATTTTGGAACCTTCCCTCAATGGGCCGCCGAAAGAGTTCGCCGAGATGTGAGTCAACGTTGGAGCGTTGACTTCTAAGCTCACTTCTCATCACTGCCTTTTCCTACACCAACCCGTCATTCGTGTTTATACAACATGTTTCCCTCGCAAGCTCGAAGCTCGCCATTCATCCATACACCACAGCGTTATCAGTGGCATCACTTCTGGATAACCATCACGACCGATTCAGCAGAGCTGAAAGCCACGACCATCTCTTTTTTCTCCTCAAACTTGCATTTTTCACTCGCTGTCTCTTTTCCTCTTTTTCTTGTCTACTCGTCTTTCGGATGCTCGTTAACTCTGCGCGGCGTTTTGGAGAAATCGTTGATGGAAGTTCGATTCTGGACATCCTGATTCCTTTTTGCGGTATCCCTCATGCATTTCTAGCCGGTCATCTCCCTACATTTGGACCACCGAACCTTTCATCTTTGCGTGGAGTTTTTGTTGTTTCTTGTTGATAGCACGTCACCATCCTACATCCGCAAGGAAATTCTTCCAATCGTTTCGATTTCTATTCCTGCTTCACGCTCTCTAGATCTGTGCATTTTTTTCTTGTCCTTGAGAAATAGCAATACACAAGATGATTGTGAGACGATCTGGTTATTGATCACTAGCCTTTATGTGCACATCAGTCTTCCTAAATAGTCAACACTCTTTGTGTGACTCGACCGCTCATTGCCTGATTTTTGACATCCTCAATCGTACTCTTCAAACTAATTGCATCATCAAAAGTACTATGTCAGCGGTCTTTGCCGGATTCGCATCTCGGATCAGAGCACTGTAGCGTCCAAGTCTACCTATACGAACATACATGCATCTGGTCTAAAAGATATACACCTCTCTACTGACCACTCAACTCAACGACCCTCGTAGCAGCCTCTTCAAACCCATCAAACGCCTCTAGTTCCAACCCCGACTCGGCAATTTTCCTCTGCCCCTCTTCCTCATTAGTACCCCTCAACCTCACAACCACTGGGATACCCCTCATATCCACCTCCTTGAATGCCAATATAACACCATCAGCAATCATGCCACAATCCGTAAGTCCGCCGAAGATATTCACGAAGATTACTTTTACCCTCGGGTCGGAAAGGATGAGTTCAAAGGACTTTTTCACGGTTTGGGAGGTTGCTTTGCCGCCTGTATCGAGGAAGTTGGAGCAGGCGCCGTTGTGAGGGGGCAGGGCGAGGGCGTCGATGGTGTTCATGGCTAGACCTGCGCCGTTGACGAGTGTGCCTATGGAGGCGTGTGGGTCATCTGTGTTCAATTTCACAAACACGATTCCTGACTTCTCCGCTTCAACCTCGACTGCGTTTTCCTGGGATGGGTCGCGGAGGGCGTGAAGGTCGGGGTGGCGGTTGTTGGATTTGAATGCTGCGTCGTCGTAGAAGAGTTGAGGAGAGGAGAGGTGTAAAGAGCCGGAAGAGGAGATGGAGAGGTTTACGGCGAGGCTGACGGCTTCTTGGGAGCGGTGGAGGGAGGCGAGAGAGGAAATTAATTTTGCGGTCTGGGCGTGAGCGGCTGGGGGTGCGGCGTCTAGTTGTAGGTGCTTGATTGCTTCCATTATGATTGCTTTGTCGGGACCTTCGAGGTAAGAGTATGGGAAACGGCGGAGACGGTGATGGATCTTGCGTGGGTTGGAGGAGGGGGAAGTTATGATGCAGGGTTGGCGATTTGACCTGTCGACAGATATGCTAAGGTAGACGCTGTCTGTGTCTTGTGGCGTTTCTTCAGAGATAGTGAAGCCTTCCAGAGATTTAGTCAGGTGGTCTACTGCCTTTTGTTCTCGAAGATGGAGATCTCTCTGCTGGCTGAGGTTGATCTTCTGAGCTCGCGAGACAACTCTGGGTCGTACCTGCCTCATCGTATGCATGCCTCTACGCTGGTTGGCAGCAGCTGATTGTTGGATCTTACTTACGTCCTTGCCGGCTTGCTTCAGCAGACTCTTCATGACATTACCGAACATCTCTGGATGATCTACCATGGTCACTCCTGCGTTCTGCAGGATCTTGTACTTTTCTCCAGCAGTAGCCTCGCCAACGCCAGCCCAGGCGCCTGCATGGCCCATTACTCGTCCTGGAGGTGCCATTCTTCCTCCTACGAGAGCAGCGATAGGCCTCGAGACGATGTCAGCAAGATTCCGTCTGCACGTTTCATGAAACTCACTTGGGGTTCTTCTCGCGCTGGTGGTAGTCCTTGATCCAATCTGCCGCCTCCTGTTCAGCGCTTCCTCCTACCTCACCAACAAGCACAATTGCTTCCGTATCCGGATCTGTCTCGAATACTCGAAGAGCATCAACGAAGTTTGTGCCTGCTACGACATCACCTCCCATGCCGATACATAGACTTTGGCCGAGTCCAGAACGAGTGATCGAAGCCACAGTCTCGTAACTCAGAGTGCCTGACTTGGCTACGATCCCGATGTGTCCAGGAGAGAATGTTGGTAGTGGTTGGAAGCCTATCCTGCACTTGCCGATTGCTGAGATGATGCCTGGAGCATTTGCACCAACCAATCTGCTCTTCGATTGAGTCTTCAGGATTGACATGATCTACTAAAGTCAGCATTTGTTCCATCTTCAATTCACTCTGCTTTCATACCCGCAAGATATCATGAAGAGGAATATGTTCAGCCACAGCAACGATTAACGGGATCTCGGCTTCAATCGCCTCCTCAATGGCCTTGCCCGCATGGGGTGCAGCAACATAGATAGCCGTAGCGTCCGGTCTCAACTGCTCTTTTGCTTCTCGAACTGTGGGCAGGACAGGCAAGCCCAGATGTTCTCCAGTACTTCCGGGCTTGACGCCGCCAACGATATTGGTACCCCATTCCAGAGATTCTTTGGCATTTTGGGTCGCTACTCTTCCGGTGAAACCTTGGTATAGCACTCTGGTGTGTTTCCCGATCTTCAGGTTCTGAACGGTGTCTTCGTAGGATGTCCTTGCTACTGAGGTTGAAAAGGCTCGCGTCCTGAGCCGAGAGAGGCCAGGTATTCCTCGAGGTACAGGCATGGTGAGGGTGTTCGAGAGGTCAAGGTTGAAATAACGAAACAAGGAGTAAATACAAGAGAAGATATATATCCTGCGGAGACATCATCCGGTAAGTCAAAGGTGGAGAACGACCGGCATCAGTGAGGTTTTGCCGAAATCGGAGATGTTGATTTGAGATGATGATGTTGATCGAAACCTTGATGCGATTGTGAGATGCCGATGGTTGATGTGAGAAGTCGGTCTACAGAGACCAAAACATGACCAAGACTCATCATATCATCATATCTCACGAGAGGACTCGCAGCAGAAAAGCACACTCTGTTGTGATGCAGATAGATGTGATGTCAGTGGATGCCGAGATCCCCGCAATCTGTTCCAAACGTGGGGTTCGATTTTGGCTTTGCGATTTCACTTTCTGACTCGAGATCAAGTCGTATACCATTTTCTGTTCACTCGGACTAAAATTCCCCATTTTCTTTCACTATCTCTTCTTCCCTGATTGTTTGCTTTGCTTACTCGCTTGCTGTTGGTCGCTACCCTTCCCACTCGCATCCTCTGGTCGATCTTGATCCTCTCACTTCATACCATTTGACTCCTCGAATCGGCACCTTCACTATGGCTAGCTCTCACACGACCGACAGACTCTCACACAATATGGAGAAGATGTCCTTGAATTCCAAGCGATATGCTGATGCTCCTCGCTACACACCACCACACCGCAAGTCATCCCAAGCGCCCAAGACTTCCGACACTCGCACACCTCCTACTTCAACCATGTCTGTCCCCAACGACAACACACCCACTGCTGCTCCAGAGCAAGCAGCCGAGTCCGTAGCCGAGCCTAAGACCACAACCAAGAGCATGCCGCCCCACAAGAAATACCCTGGCACCTCGACCGCTTCGACAAAGGCACCAGTCAAGGAGCCTGAAGTTGCAGAATCGTGGGAAGAAGAGGTCGGTTCAGACAAAGACGACACCACCACTCCCCAACTTTCCGCCAAATCTGATCCCGCCTCTGCCTCCACCACCGACCGCGACTCGTCGCCAGCTGCTGCT
>JGI24891J29808_1000176_pt1 | contig 73657 bp, 80 predicted proteins | sample FreactcultuFSWF8_FD_29808 | JGI IMG/M metagenome (IMG submission 29808)
GAAATCTTTGACTCGATGTGGGAGATTCGTTTCATGCTGGAAGAGCACCGCAAGAACTACAACCACTACCGACCACACAGTGCTCTTGGCTACATGACGCCGGTTGAATTCGCTACTAAGTGGCAGGAAGAAAACCCAGTGCTACTCTCACAAGAGGTGGACCAATGAATGGGGTCCGGACAGCCATCAATTTTTGCGTGCGATAATTCAACAACTGAAAAAAAACAATTGTGAAACTTAAGCTGATTAAAATAAGTTCCAAGCATGTGCAGGGTGCCTATAAATTTACAGTTTAGAAAAGTTGTCGATGAAAATTTCTGATTATAAAAAGCGTGTGTTCGATCAATTACCCAGCCATTAATAATTAGACCAATGTTGCTATTAGTTTGATTGAAATTTTTCCAAGCATTAACAAGATCGTCCGCAAATAAAACAGCTCCTTCCTCTGGAGCTTTTAGAATTCCTTTGGTTTCAAGTTCATTTTGAATCCAAGCCTCGTTGTACTGATTTTCATGATCTTCAGTCATGTCTGCCTATGTCTTCCTCATGATGTACCTGAACGGTTGCCAAAGACACCCCATAATGATGTTCTGCAATGTGTGTGATCTGGCGCTGTAATTTGTGACACTTATGTCCATTTGTACAAATAACTCGAATGTTCATTGCGATAGTTTCTTCATTAATTGACCAAACATGAATTTCGCTTATAGCAATCACTTCAGGAATCGCACTAATTTCTTCGTTTAATTTTTCTACATCGACGGATGCCGGGGCTTGTTCGAGAAGAATCCAGCCAGTTTGCTTTAGCTGCGCAATACCATGCTTCACCATTGATCCAACAACAAACAGTGTTGCAATTGCATCAGCTCTCTCAAGTCCCCAAATCCAAACGACAATTCCTCCAATTATGGTTATCGCAACACCTATTAAATCATTCAACGCGTGCAATTCTTGCGAGAATCGTGCGGCACTCTTTTTCCCTTCATGCGAATGCTCGTGTTGCTTGCTAGCTGAGTGACTCAGCCAAAATACAACTCCGCTTAAAGGAAGAGATATGAGTCCAGTTACAACAACTTCTTTTCCATTTACATGCCCTGGGTGAACGAGTCTTTGTATCGCAGTAGTAGCAAAATATGTAGCTAGGACGAAGAAGAGCAGCCCGTTCCACTCCGCCAAACGGACCTGTAATCGCTTATATCCAAATGTTGCCTTTTGGTTTGCTGGTCTATTAGATCTACGAATGACGACAACGCTCGCAAATGAAACTATTGAATCAGCAAGTACATGAGCCGCATCAGACGTTAAAGCAGCAGAGTGAGCAAAAAAGATTCCTATTGCACCAATTGCAAATACATAAACAACTTGAAGAATTCCAGCTAGAAATATCTTGCCTGTATTGGCATCAGGATCAGTAATTAGTCCGTGATGATGGTGATGATTTTCGTGGTGGTGATCATCGTGATAATCGTGTACGTGGAGATTATCCTGCATTACTAGCCCTCTGGAACTTATCAATTAGCATACTCAAGTTTCAATGAGCATGCAGAAGCTACGATGTCCTTTGTAAGTGTGTAAATTAATCTAGAGGTAAGTTCCGATTGTTTCAGCCTTCTCAGTGGTCATCGACTTTGTTTCGCCGAGCTGGACAAAGATTTCAGCGAGGCTCATCTCACTCTTAGCTGGCCCAAATTCACCCAAGCGCTCTGAGGCTTCGCTTACAGTGAACTTTCCGAATTCCACCTTCTGAAGTGTGCGACCGGGGCGAAGTAGTGCTGGGTCCAGCGTTGACATCTGGCTGTTGGTTGAAATAAGAACCATGATTGACTTCGAGCTAGCAAGAAGTCCGTCTCCCATTGAAAGCAGACGGCCAAGTCCTCCAGAGCGTGTGCCAGAGACCACATCGTCCGGCACATCTTCGAGCACCAGCACAAGAGTCTTGTCACGAGGAGCAGAATCGATCAATCGAACTAGGTAACTAGTTCTCCCATCGCCGAAGAGCATTTCTGGGTCAGCAATAACTGCAAACTTGGCCCATGGCTCCCACTCAGTGATCAAGGCTTGTGTAAAACGAGTCTTTCCAGTTCCTGGAGTTCCTTGAAAAATGACAAGGCGTGGATCACTGGACTCAACATCACGCTTGTACGTTGCCAACTTCTCCAGTTGAGCACGAGTTGCTTCAGGGTAGTTCTTGGAAATGCCCTTCCAAGGAAGTGCCTTAGCTTTGGCGTACGAAGGGTATTCCTGGTCGCTAAAGATCTTGTAGTTAATTTCCTTTTCCAAGTTTGGCTTGACCTGTAGCCCAACGGTGAGGCGCTCAACCATGTCTGTGCAGCGCTCCATAGAGGGTGAGCCAATGTGAACCTGAACTGACGTGGTACCAATAACAATGTGCGCATACCAATCATCGAGCTTGCCTTGGATAAGCAAGAAGCGAACACTGTCAGTTTTTAGCTCACGAATAATTTCTGAATTAGGTAGAACAAAAGAAAGAGACTGATCTGTTACAGGCTTATTTACATCAATGTCAATGTTCGCAAACGCAATGTGCTTAATGGTGCCATCAGCGAATAGTTGAACGAACCCGCCTTTTATAACATCATCGGGATCGGTCTTGCGCTCAATTGCGTCAAGACTTACACGAAGCTTCGTGTCAATTTCAGTGCTGTTAGTAAACAACTTCATGAAACTCTGATCTACATCCTTAACTGCTTCCATACCTGCCCGCTCCTCTTCTTCTTGCTAGGCGACGACCTAGCGACATGTGGGAGTTTTAAATTACGACCGGGGTGTGACATGAAAGTGGATGCTCACCAACTACCGCATATGTAGGGCTTTTGGTGAATTACGACTTAAAAGTCATGTTTCCAGGGGGCGGTGTCACAGGCCACCGGCATACTGGATACAACGACCTGCGGGAAGAAAAAGTTAGGAGTAGATCGTGTCAATGCAACCAGGACCATTCAATAATCAACCTTGGCAGCAACCTCCTTACGTCAACCAACCATGGCAACAACCACCGAATAGTTATCAGCCATGGGTGCAACCTCCTAATTTCCGCCAACCACGAAGTGGCTTTGGGCAGCTAGAAAACATTCTGTTGCTACTCATTGGACTCAACTGGCTCAGCAATCGCACTGTTGAAAAGAAGCGGCGTCCATTACTAGCGCAGGGCAACAGCATCGCAATCACAGTTGTTGATTTCACAATTCTTGACTACTCAACACTTCGTGTGTTCCTCTCTGCAACAAACCACGGTGATCTAAACGGCGAGCGTGATTTTGAAATCTTTGTTAACGCTCAAATTGACGGTCATTCAACTGGTGACGGACGAATGAAAGGGACTATTCGCCTCGCAGCCCACGAACGTACAAATCAGTATTTAGACGTATTCGTTTCAAACTCCCAGGCAGTCAATGTTCGCTTGTTAAACGAGGTTTCTTTAGTTCTAGACACAGAATGGAGCTCGAAATGAGCAACGACACACTCGCATCAGACCAGCCGCAGAATGCAGAGCAAATGCAACACAACCTGATGGTTCTTTCATGCATCCTCAGTGGTGACTACGTGACGGGCATTTGGGCGGAGGACTTCTTTAATACTCGACCTTCAAGAAGTATTCGCAATCAAGCACTTGACCTACGCCTCAGAAGAAAAGCACACGAGCGTCTCAGGCAATTTGAACAGGCATTTGATGTAGCGAAGCAAGAATTATCACTTGCAAAAACTATTGAGTATCCAATCTGGAGAGTGAGTAGCCTTCGCAGTGCTGGATACTTCTATCTACGCAATGGTCGACCAGATCTAGCTCGTGACGCATTCAATGAAGCAATCGACACCACATCTCGGTGGGTGCGCCATGAAGATCAGATGTTGAGGGTTTGGATAGCGTACGAACGCTCCAAGTGCACACTGGCGAGCGTCGAATCAGACTTGGCTCTTGATGATCCAAATGCAGCTATTAAACATATAGAGCAATTTGAGACTGAACGAGAATATTTCTCCTACTGGAAGTCAAATCTCTTTCAGGCACGGGCACGACTAGCGGCCTACCAACAAAAGCACGGCCTAGAGCTAACCCATGGTCAAACTGCGCACTACTGGCTAGATAGTTCACTTGAGGCTTCTAAAACAGTTGACGAGTGGAGCGGGACAATAAACGTTACCGGTGAACTTCTTCATCTGTGCAACCGTGAAATAGAGAATGTTTTTCACAAAGCTCCAACACTCAACTATCCCAATAAGCAAGTTTTATACAATCCCATTCGCCAAGCTCAAGCTCTGCGGCTAAGAGCTGAACTGTCACACAACGCATCAGACATTTCGAAGTACACGCTAGAAGCACTAAAAATCGAAGACGAATTATTCCTCGACTGGCCCTACTACCGAGCCGAACTCTGGTTCCTCGCTTAAAGAAAGAAGAAAATGTTCAACGTCAAACTCCCTAGAGGTTACATTCCTGTTTCAGTAGTTCTATTTCTTGTACTAGTTCTCAGCGAATGGATTCAATCAGCCATTCCGTATGGAACTGCATTTATCCTCTTCAACATATTCCTTATTGTTGGAAGAATCTTTTCTGAAATCTGGCTCGTTGCTGGTGGTATTGGACTTGGGCTGGCTCGTGCAGTGGTGTGCTTTAAATGTCTGCGCGCACCTAGAAGATTTAGCGACAAGCTCAGGGTGGTTCGCTGGATCAAATCAGCATTTTGTGTTCTTGCGGCAATGATCGTCTATCTAATTGGCCAATACTTAACAAACTTTATTTTGGGGAGTTCGAACTTCGGCTACTACGTAGGTGTCTGGCTGGGCTCTGAATTCAGTCTCTTCCTACTATGGGAATGGGTTGTTCGACGGGGATTTCATAACAGGTTCAAAAAGCTCACCGAGGCAGTGTACGAATAATGAACGTTTCAGAATTACGAGAATGTCCAATTTTTCAGGCGAGACCCTTGATGTATGAACGATTCAACGCAAATGCCGGTCCATTTGTTCAGTATCAAGAAGTTCCGATAACCAATGAGCTTCACCTCACGTTTGCTGATGAAGTTGAAAACTCAACTTTAGAAGGTTGGCTCGTCGAAACTAATGGTCTGGTGACTTCCATGTACTCGGTTGGCTCTCATGAAGGAGACGCTCTTGTCTTCTTTGACTCAGTGCAAAACTTTACCCCAGGAAATGAAATGACTATTTCTCGATATGTCACAGTTGGATCAGATAATGAGAAGGTAGCCGCTCAACTGATGGAGAAAATAGAAGGTTTTTTTGCTTCACCGGACCTATTTTCACAAACATGGTTCGATAACAAAAGGATGAAAGATGAGTGACCTATTAGATGAATACCCACTTTATTTCGCAATTCGTGAAATGCACCAAAAATTTAACGAGAACAGTGGTGCATTTTCATGGCTGGGGTTCTGTATGGACTCAGCAGGTTTTAGACAGGAACTTATGGAGAATCAAGAATTTGAGTTAATTGGATCAGTATCAGACAAAAGACGAAGAACCACGTCGCTTTTTCTTAAAAAGACCACACAAGCAATGATTCTCATCTGCGAAGAAGACTCTCACAATCCACCTGATGCACCTAAAGGTAGCAATAAGGTCACAATTAGAGCTCATTCATTCGAAGAAATGAATGCAGTTGTCGCATTGAATAACCCAAGAACGAGAGAAATAGAAAATTGGTTAATTGATCAATCTGGATCAGAATGACTGCAAAAATGATTATCTCGATGAAATGCAAAGAAAATGAACACCACTAAGAAGACACTCGTTATTACTTTCGCTCTAGTAATGATATCGCAACTCCCCTGCGCTGGTGCCCAACGTGATCCAGGACTACCAAACCCTCAAGTAACACCAGGGGCGATCAATCCAGCCGTGAACCAATCGAACATTCACTCAACAATCTGTGTATCTGGATATACAAAGACGATTCGACCTTCTTCTTCATACACAAATCGAATTAAACATTCGCAACTCGATAGCGGGTACAACTACAGAGGTGACACAAACGCTTCTGATTACGAAGAAGACCACCTTGTCCCCCTTGAGGTTGGTGGAAACCCAAGTTCTATAAAGAACCTATTCCCACAGCCTTGGCTCGTCACCTGGAACGCAGGAAAGAAAGACCGACTGGAGAACAAGATGCATTCTCTTGTCTGCAGCGGAGCAATTACCCTTGCTACGGGGCAGAAGGTATTTATGACTAACTGGATTCTTGGTTATCAGAAATACGTTGGGAAGTAACATGCCCAATACAAAACTAGAAGCCTGGCAGAAAAAGTCAGCATGGCCACTGGTAATTCTGAGTCTGCTTTACACATTTGTTTATGTATATCCAATTTTCGCTTATCCAGTTTCAAGCGCCACAAGTAACATGTTTCAAATCGCTGAGTACACAATCTGGGCGATATTCATTATTGACTATGCGGTGCAATTTAAATTTGCGACGTACAAGAAGAAATTCATTCGCGATGAATGGATCTCTCTCATCTTTGTTGTCGTTCCTTTTCTACGTCCTGTTCGAGCTATTCGAGGAGTTGTTTTGTTGCGACAAGCAAGCACTCGTCCGAAGGATGCTGGATTGCTCTCATTGCCCTGGATTATTGCAACTCTTGGTGCACTCATGATGCTGATAATGGCAGCTGCAGTGCTCGATGTTGAGCGCCTAGTTCCAAACTCGACAATACACACGACTGGCGACGCCCTATGGTGGTCGCTAGTCACCGTTACAACGATTGGCTATGGGGATAAATTCCCAATTACAACCCAGGGGCGGTTATTGGCCGCATTCCCAATTATTTAGGGAATTGGACTTATAGCAAGCCTTACTGGTTACTTCGCAAGTTGGATACTTAAGCAGACTTACGCGCTTAGCGCGAAGGATGAATAGTTACTCGCTCACTTAAGACTGTTGAGATGATTTGTAATTCTTTCTAGAATTGCATCATCCATAGTTATTTTCAGTTGCAACGTAAGTGGTTCAGAAGGAACTTCGCCTTTACGTACTTCTGCAATTACTTTCTTAAAAGATGAACTCATCTCACTGCTGAAGTCTCGTATTTCTTTTAAGGGAGTAAGGCAGGAGTCTGCAATGTCAGTTGCAACTGATTGAAATTTTCCAAAGTCAGTTGTTTTTAAATCTTTAGCAATATTAATAAGGTTTACATATACACCTGTTATTTCACAGGCAATACGAGTCAAGTCAACTTCACTTCCCGGTGCACATGGTGCCCCAAATCCTTTTTCAATGTTTTTTGAGTCAAAAATTAATGGAACAAATCCAATAGAAGTGCCCATTGCATCCATTGCCTCTCTAATGTCTCCAATTGGGTCACCAGAAGAAGATGAGAAAATGGTTGCAGACATCATTGACTGATATTTAGGCAATGCTTCTCCAAGGCACCTTTCAATTTCTGAAGCAAGGAAAAGGTATTCCCAACCCAATTCTTGGTCAGCAGATTTTGTAACTGAAGACGATACCCATGTAATTTGTGCCAACATCTCTCGTTGGTTGTCGGCAGATGCTGATTTATTGCTGAAGATACCCACGTGAATTACTTCAGCTTCTTGCGAAAGTAAACACCGCTCTTGCCGCCACGTGCATAAAGTCCTGGACGACCTGCTTGCTTTCCAATTCTTAGACCCTTAACCCCTAATGAGGCACCAAGGCCCTTCTTTGAAAAATTGAGTCGCAGTGGACCAAAACTCTTGCTTTTACGAAAGAAAATTCCCATAACTTTGTTCTATCACTATTTAAGGCTGCACATACATAAGACCCCCCTCACCCTGCTATGTAACTTTTGTGTTGGGCATCTTTTTAACCTTTTTGCCGCAACAGCAGCTGTCAATTGCGATTCAAGGAGCTGAAATTTTTCCAAGTGCGCCGTAGCCTGTACCTAGGACTGAGATGTTCGGTGTGAAAGTACTTTTGAGGGGAAAATGATAGTTATTTCAAGCTAGTTTTAATTCCAAAAGTAGATGATTACCTGCGGTGATGTGATGAAGTTCATGATGGACTAGTTTTCTCATTCGTAGGGCTACCTGAGAGATGGCCTAGCAGTTGGAAGTGTCAACGAGTAAAGAGTTTGCAGAAGCCGTCAGGTGCTTCGGCAAAGTTCTCGATTGGTAAATCGTATTTGTTTCTTTTTTTATATATTTAGGTTTCTTTAACTATCTCTGAAGCCCACCCACCTGAATTATTTCGAACTTCATCATTGCTCGTAAATATTGTCACTAACTTATAGTCAACTTTTAGCAAATAAGACTGAAAAGCTGTATCGGCGCCAGGAGCATCGCCAATAAGAAAATTACATTCGCTTTCCATCCAGTGATTTGGCTTCCACGAACTCTTTCACGCACTTACTGCCGCAGCGTTTATCTGTCAGTTCACTGCTGCCGGACTCGTAGTAATTACATCGCGGTAATTAATTACAGATCTCTTAGCGTGAGTAGATATCGACTCTTCGATTTTTCTCGTTTGCTTGTTGACTTGTTCCTGAGACGGCAGGCTTGCGAGATCCATTCCAGCGCACGATATATGAGAGTTTTGGCGCAATCTTCGCGAGGAATCTCACGACGCTGATTGAACGCTGCTGAGAGACTTTTTCATTCTGCGAACTTGAAACGAGATCTGAGTTTCCAACTGCGAGAACAACCTTCTTCTTTGAAGCGATGAATGATGCAGCAAGAGCTACTAACTGGGCTTTACTTGATGTGGTTAGTTCGGTTGAACCCTGAGCAAAGTAGATAGTTGCAACTTTCGTGAGGGGCGCTGGGGTGATGGTGATGTCGAATGTTCCTGTTGTCGCGCTTGCACCTGCCGCATCAGTAACCGTAACAGCCGTCGTGACGGTTCCGGTCTCGGTGGGAGTTCCACTAATGACACCTGTAGATGGGTTGATGGTTAGACCCTTTGAGGTCAATGCTGCAGCTCCCGTTGAAACGCTATAGGAGAGCGGTGATGTTCCGCCTGATGCTGTAATGCCAAGTGAGAAGGCAAAACCTTGCGTGGCACCTAGTCCAGTCGACGGTGTCGCAATCTGGATTGGACCTGAGACAGTGATCGAAATTGTGTTTGATGTTGTTGATGCGCTCGTACCGTTGAGTGAATTAGTGATGAGCACGCTGTAGGCCGCTGATTGAAGGGAAGAGTCCACGTGGAACGAATATTGAGCTGAGGTTGCACCGGAGAGCGAATCAGCGCCGCGGAACCATTGATACGTCAGCGCCCCACCATCTTTGCTGTGTGCAGTAACGGTGAGAGTTTCACTCTGCCCGACGGTAATGAGGATGCTTGTAGCTGTTGGCTGTACATCAATTACCGGAGCAGTTGCACCTGTCAGAGTCGTTGTTGAACCATTAGGGCTCACACTGGTGACGACCGGTGTCGTTTGTGAGGCTAGACCGAAGTTAACGCTCACGGCCGTAGAGCTGATTGGTGCATAGAAGAGATCGCCAGCATTAGTGGCGGTAATCAAGCATGATGTAACTACCGAAACTGTCAGGGTCGAGCCATTAATCGAGCAACCAGTGCCGGAGGCTGAATAGGTAACTACACCTGTTCCGCTTCCTCCAGAGCTCGTCAAGGTAAATAGTGAGCCGAAGGTACCGGTGGTGCCAGATGTGATGGTTAATGGGCTCTGTGTTGCTTGAGTAAAGGTAAATGTGACCGGTGCTGAAGTCGCAGATTGGTAACCGCTGTCGGCCGCCTTAGTAGCAACAATCTGACAAGTGCCGGCAGATGTAGCGGTGATCGTTTCGATGCCTGATGTACTGAATATGCTGCAACCACTCGCTGAACCGTTTGATACGGCATAGGTAATTGCACCAGTACCGGCACCTGAGTTTGTCACAGTCGGCGTAACACGCGCAGTGAAGGCGGTTCCGGTAGATACTGCGCTATTTGGTGAGAGCGTGAAGGCAAGTGTCTGTGTAGCCGACGCGATAGTGATCGTGAACGAAGCCGTCGAGGCGCTCTGAGAGTTCGCATCGGTTACTGTCACAACGACGTTTGCTGAGACCAACAACAATCAAACAGAGCGAGAGAAACTTTGTGAGTCGCTCGACCAGCCGGGGGGTTAACCCCGTGGCGCCAGCGCCCCGAATTCTCATCCCTTCAGTTTACTGGACATCCAGTCCAAGGGGCGTCCAAAAGAGTTATGGGGTCTAGAACGCGAAAACCCCGCCCAATTGGTGGGCGGGGTTTTCGAACTCCTCTGGATAGTGGAGTTTAGAAGTTAACGAACTTCGATGTCATCCAAACGAATTGCTTCACCAGAACCTTGGGTCTCAAACGGTGTGAAGTCATACTCGTCATAAGCAGCGTTTAAGGAGGGTCCTCATCTCCAATCTCTTGAAATTGGAACTTCACTAATCATCAAGGCCTCTACATGTTCTGCAGCCAACGCGATTGTCCCCTGTCCTCGCTGGAGTGCTCCCCTAATTACTAGCGCTGGAGAACTTTTAGCAACTGCTTTCCACCTCTCCCATGCCCCCACTGAAAAGATCACATTCACGTGACCAGTTTCATCTTCGAGGTTCATAAACACTGCACCGTGAGCAGTCTCTGGATGCTGCCTATGTGTGACAACTCCCGCAACGCTTACCCGAGGTGCTTCCACGCCACTAAGACTGCTGGCTCTAGTAACACCCATTTTGTCGAGCGACTCACGACAAAGCGCCATTGCCGTTGCCTCAGTTGTAAGCCCCATCGCCCACAGATCATCAGCGACTCTCTCTAATTCTGTGGTGCCGGGTAGTTGTGGCGCATTAAGACCAGTCGCTACTCCGGGCAAGCGATCAGGTGTTGACTGTGCTGCCCCACTTGCAGCCCACGTCAGTGAACGACGTGACTGATTAAAGCAGTCAAGTGCGCCCGCAGATGCCAGCACTTCTAAGTGTTGTTGCTTAAGCCCAGCTCTTCTTACGAGATCGCTCGAATCTTTCCACGGAGCACCGTTCTCAATTCGTTTAGCGACTTCTTCGCCTATTCCTCGCAGTGAAGCGAGTCCAAGTAACACAGTTGGTTTTTCAAGGTCACCAACGAGTCGCGCACCACTCGAAGAAGAATTAACGTCCGGGCGACATACCTCTACCCCGTGGCGCTTCGCATCGGCCACGAGGCTTTGTGGAGACCAGAAGCCAAGTGGCTGGGCATTGAGTAGTGAAACAAGAAATGCTGCTGGATAGTGATATTTAATCCACGCTGAACAATAGACAAGGTGAGCAAATGAAACTGAGTGCGATTCTGGGAACCCGAAGTTCGCGAATGCTGCGAGTGCATTAAATAGCTCATCCGCGGTATCGCCAGTGATGGCGTTTGCTTTCATGCCCGCGTAAAAACGACTCTTCAGTTTCATCATGCGAATCTCTGAGCGCTTTGAGGCCATGGCTTGGCGAAGTTCATCAGCTTCAGCTGGAGAAAATCCCGCAACAGCAACGGCCATCTCCATCATCTGTTCTTGAAAGAGTGGAACGCCGAGCGTTCTTTTTAGGATCGGCTCCAACCTCGGATGCAGATAGGTAACTGGCTCGTCACCCCTGCGTCTTCTGATGTAGGGGTTTACTGCGTTGCCCTGAATTGGACCGGGGCGAATTAGACCCACTTCAATAACGAGATCATAAAAACACCGAGGTTGCACCCGAGGCAGTGTTGCCATCTGGGCACGAGATTCAACTTGGAAGACACCAATGGTGTCCGCTTCGCAGAGTAAGTCATAGACCCTGTCTTCTTGAGGAAGAGCCCCAAGATCAATTGCTACGCCGTGAAAGTCGCTAACCGTGTCAACCGCACGGTGTAGTGCTTCAAGCATGCCAAGTCCCAGCAAGTCGAACTTTACGAGGCCAATGGCAGCGCAGTCATCCTTATCCCACTGCAGGACAGTTCTTCCTTCCATGCGTGCCCACTCAACGGGGCAGACCTCAATTACTGGTCGGTCACAGAGCACCATGCCAGCCGAATGAATACCTAGATGGCGTGGCCGATCAAGCAACTGAGTTGCCATCTGGGTAACAAGCTCGGGAGGATTCGTTACCTCTTCGCTGAGCCCAAAGGCCCGTGCAGTGTCTCGAAGTGCTGAACGCGAGCGATACGTAATGACAGCTGCAACTTGGGCGGCATGACGCCGGTCATACCTGGAAAACACGTACTGCAACACTTCTTCTCGTCTGCCTGATTCAATGTCAACGTCAATGTCGGGCGGGCCGTCACGAGCAGTGGAGAGGAAACGTTCAAAGAAGAGATTCAGCTTCACCGCATCTGCGTTAGTTATGCCGAGTGAATAACAAACTGCCGAGTTTGCGGCTGATCCTCTCCCCTGGCAGTAGATGTTGCTCTTCCTACAAAACTCAGTGATGTCCCACACCGTTAAGAAGTAACCAGCGAATCCCAGAGTTTTGATGACCGAGAGTTCGTGATCTATTTGACGCCACGCTCCTGGGACTGTTTCTGCGTTGCGTGGTCCGTAGCGAAGCGTCGCTCCACGGGTGACAATTTCTTCGAGGTAGGTCTGTTCATCCATCCCTGGTGGTGTGTCAAAGGGTGGCAAGTTTGGAGCCACCAGTCGAAGATCGAAACTCAGTGATGCCCCCAGTTCTGCGGCGCAGTCAACTACTCCGGGGTAGCGCGCGAAACGCTGGCGTTGTTCTTTGTCACTTCGCAGGTGTGCCAGTGGCGAAGCATTGAGCCACCCCTGCATCTCATCTAGAGATTTGCGAGACCTAATTGCTGAGAGCACATTGGCCCGTGGAAAATCCTGTGGTGTTGCGTAGTGGACATTATTTGTTGCCGCGAGCAGGACGTTGTTCTCAATTGCGAGACGCGCGAGCACATCATTTCGAGCCGTGTCGTCTGGTGCTCCGTGGTCCCAGACTTCAACGCAGACGTTCTCTCTACCAAAAGAACTAATGAGACGCTGTAGTTCAAACTCGGCTGCTCGTGGGCCATCTTTTAGTAGCGCAGTATTGAGAGGCCCTTTTCTGCATCCAGTGAGGACCAACCAGTCGTTAGCGTTCGCGGCTAACTGCTCAAGGGTAAAGATCGGTGTGCCCTTCTTCCCATACGCCAGGTGTGCTTCACCGAGCATGGTGGAGAGTCGTCGGTAGCCTTCTGGCGAGCGAGCGAGAACTACGAGGTGTTCACCGCTCGGGTCACTGACTCCCGTGCGCCCGCCCGTGGCGTTGAGTGTTATCTCGCTTCCAAAGATTGTTCCAAGTCCGAACGTTCTTGCCGCTTCTGCGAAACGGACAACCCCGTAGAGGCCGTTGTGATCAGTGAGTGCAAGTCCCGAGAGCCCGAGTCGTGCAGCTTCGCCGACAAGTTCTTCGGGATCATTCGCTCCATCAAGAAAACTAAAGCCTGAATGGACGTGAAGTTCTGCATACGTGCTCATCAGTCGTAAATCCCTACGAGCCACCATCGATTTTTCTCTGCGCTAAGCAAGAGCGCTTCTCCTCCTTCAAGCAACACCTGAAGATGGGCACGCTTTCGCCCCGTCTGCCACCAACGCTCAAGTACTGGCCATGGACCAGCGAACCACACGATCTGCCTGCGTGCAGCTGACGAGAAGACCAGTGAGGAGGGATCGGCGTTAAGCAGCCCCCTCGAGAGAACAGCAACGCTTTCATCATCACAGTTACGAAGCTGCACACCAACGGGTTCAGAGAACGTTGTTGCTGGAGAAGGGGCACCAATAACTCCAGGCCATGGAGCATCTGGAGTGCTTCTAGTTTCAGGAGAACCCCAGGGCATAAGCGTGGCGCGGTCCTCTGGTGACCTGCCTCCTTGCAGCGAAGCACTGAGGACTGCATCTACTCCGAGACGCCTACGAACTCGGTGAGCCGCAGCTTCGGCGCGCTGGTCACTTGCTCCTCGTTGTCCGAAGAATCCGGTCTGCTCATCGAGTGCTGGGCCTTCACCTCGCTCTTCTCTTAGACGCTGTCCTAGCTTTACGTCACGCTGACCTGGCAGCTCTGTGAGCTGTCCGCGTGCCACAGCGTGCAGGAGGAGTGCGTGCTTGTTAAAGCGTTCACCAACTCGTGCAGCTTCAAGACCTGCGAAAGCACCAATGGTGTGAATCCCTAATCGATGACAGGTAGTTGCCAGATCTTTTCTCTCTAAGTACTCAAGTGGCAGTGAACTTCTAAAGATCTCACTAGCTCCTAAGGCAAGAACTAGTTGCTGCTTTGCAGCAACTTCAGCACAAAAGAGACCTTCACCAACACCGAGCGAAGGCGTGAAACCAGAAACTTCTCTCACACACTGGGCAACGGCATTAAGCACACCTTCATCGCCGCCATAAAACCTGCTCGGTCCTCTGATGGGCAGAACAAAGAGTCCGAGGCGAATTACTTCAGTGAACGGACAGATGATCTGTAGAGCGTCAATGAGTGAAATTATTGTTCTGAGAGTTGAGCCGTCTGATGCTTCAACGCTCAACTCTTCTATCCAAATAGCAAGAAGTCGTTCCATCAACTCGCCTCAGCTTGACCGTGACTATTTGGAAGGAGCACTACATGTTCGCCGGAGCGCTGGACCTCGCCTCTTCCACTCACTCGAAGTGTTAAGTGTCGGGCTTCGAGTTTCGAACTCGCTTTCCACTGCGACTGTGTGATGTCAAAAGATACGTCTGCAGGAAGAGGCCACGTGGCGTTTGCGTCACAGAGCGCAATAAGCACAGTGCCACGTTCTCGCACTCTGTCCATGATCTTTCTGGCGGCTCCGTGTGATGCTTTTGAAGGTGGACGAACGAGCAGTAGGTCAACACCGTCCATTAAGTCCCCCGCTGTTTCAACCCACGCTCCTCTGGGGCGTGGAATAAAAAGCACGCGTCGTAGATCAAGTCCGAGTTCATGTGCTGCAACTACTCCCGGGTCATCAACACCAATTACTCCGGACCAGTGTCCGTTCGCACTCGGTCCACTTAAGAGACTTAGCGCAAGGCTTAGACCACCAGTTCCGGGGCGCGCATTGACAACCACCGTTGTTCCTCTTCGAAGCCCACCGCGAGGAACCATGTCGGACCAAGGGCTCGATAGTGCAATGAGCTTGTTTCGAGCGAGCGTGACGGGTTGCAGTTTGGCCCTTACATCACTTGGTATTTCAGGTCTTTTCTCAGAAAAAGCGAACATACGTTCGTAAGAATAACCACATCTTGTGACATTCGCCAAAGGCTTATTTAATCGGCCAGAATTGAGTCATGTGCGGACGCGTCGCTCTTTATAGCCCCACCACTCGGATGGCACGCCTCCTCGACGCGGTCCTGGCGAGCGGCATAGACCCCGAGGGAGTTCCTAGCTGGAATCTCGGTCCAATGCGCACTCTTTTTGGAGTTACCCAGCTTGATGAGGCAAGGACCATGCACGACTTTCGATGGGGACTCGTGCCGAGCTGGTCAAAAGATCCCTCGATGGGAAATCTCACAATCAATGCAAGGTGTGAAACAGTTGCTGAGAAGCCATCATTTAGAGAAGCATTCATAAAGCGCCCATGCGCTATTCCCGTTGATGGATTCTTTGAATGGGGTCATCTTGGCAATAGTCCCAAGCAACCTCACTACTTCACCAGAAGAGATGGTGAACCAATGGTGTTTGCTGGTCTCTACGAGTACTGGAGCGATACGAGCATTCCAAACTCACCAGTACTTGCAACCTGCACAGTAATTACAACTGAACCCGGTGTAGACATTGAAGGCATTCATGACCGCCAACCAGTGGTTCTAGAACTAGACAGCGTTGAGCAGTGGATCAATACCAACAAATACTCTCCGCAGCAACGCTACGAATTACTCAGACCTTCTGAAAAAGGAATTCTCACGCACGTAGGCGTTGGTAAAGATGTCGGCTCAATTTATAACGATGGCCCACAAATTCTGAACCTTGAGCAACCTAACTCGTTGTTTTAATTACTCACTTAGACGAAATGTCTTTAGCAATGGCTTCAAGGTTGTTAAACCAAATTGACATGTGCCCTTCACCCTCAAAGTAGTGCGCTGATGCACCAGCAATGTTTGCGTTGAGCCACTCACCGTGAGATTTTGGAACAAAGAGGTCGTTGCCACCGAACCAGATAGAAGTGGGAACTTTGATGTCACTGACTGAGAAGCCCCAGTCTTTTATGAATGCCTGGTCATCATCTTGAAAACCGTCCGGGCTCACCTTGAATGCGTGATGCAGATCAACTACCGCTCTCTCACGTTGAGTCAAGGGAATCCAGACCGCTTTGTCAGCATCAGACATCAGTCCACCAAAGGCTTCAGTAACGTTCTCAACAGTGACCGAACGCAAATGTTCTCCTGCTTCTTTGATTCCAGCTTCGTACTCTGGACCGCCCTTTAGCGCGAGTTCGAATTCTTCAATGTTCTCTGGGCCCATGCCCTCAGTTCAGTCAAACCCGGAGTCTCTCGGTGCCACACCAGCAACTGAAAGTGCGCCTGTGCAGCGAGGATCAAGCGCAGCACATGCAAGTGAATGTGGTCCTCCGCCACTCCAGCCAACCGAGACGTACGAAGAGCGTCTTTCTTTGTCAAGAATTGCCCCAACATCACCAACAACAGAACTGACGCTTCTGCCAATGTTGCGGTCTGAGTTTCCATAGCCTGCACGGCTATAGCTGATTACAAAGAAATCGCCCATAGCGAGTAACTCTTGGTAATGCATGAAGGTAAGTAAGCATCCAGGGGTGCCATGATGAAATACGACGGTCTTTCCATCTGGGTTTCCAACAGTGCCATATTCAAAGTTGCGCCCATCGGAAGTCTTTATTGCATGATGTTGAAGTTCTGTCATGTTCCTAACCAAATTTCTACGCAAACTATAGCCATTGACTCTGTTTACAGAATTGACAAATTAAGGCAATTCCCTGCATTTCACCCGGGGAGCAAATTTCTCAATATTTGGCTACTATATCCAACTATCAGATCAGATCTGTAAATAGCCTGGAGGGCTTATGAGCAACGAGAATCATCGACCTGCATCACCGTATTTAATTCCACTTTCAATTATTTCTTTAGCAGCGTTATTGGGATCATTCTTTCTCCCATCATTTGGCCCACGAAACACTCTTGCTTATTCAAGGACTTCGTTAGGGATTGGCCACAGCATTGGGCTAATCCTCATTGTTTTGGCAATGGCGATCATGTCATATTCACCAAATCGAAAAATGGTAGGACTTTCAGGCGTACTTAGCTTGATTGGATTTCTTTGGTGGGCTCCAGTAGTTGTAGGTGGGCTTATCGAAGTTGCAAAGCACAATCAGTCAGTCAATTCGGGTGGGTTTTTAGCAATCGCCGGAGTTTTGTTTTTGCTTACTTACTTCGTCTTCACTGCGAGCACAGGGCTCATTGGCTGGAAAGTTAGTAAATCAAGACTACGTACAAGCATGGTTGGAGGAACAATCGCTCTTGCGTGGGCTGCAGGTGAATTCATGCCATGGATCAGAACCACCTACGTGGCAAACCACCAAAGCATGATTCGTGACTGTTGCGTGATCTTTAAGACCTCAGCCAACGGCAGCATGCCACTTGGATATTCATTTACCTATCTGTTACTCATCCTTCTTATTGTCGTTGCCGTGTTTCTAGTTAGCTTCGTAAAGTCAAAAACAACTGGAGGGCTCGGACTCATTGCTATTGCGGTTGCTTTCTCAGGAGAAATTATTAACGGCCTCCAGACTGTCGCAAACGCAAATCCAATGCTCGCAGGTCAAGGAGCAGGACAGATGCCATGGAGTAATCAACCGAACATGACGGTCAGCCCTCTTCCAGGTCTCTGGCTTAATTTGATCGCTGAGCTAGCCCTGCTCGGCTATGGAATCTACGTTTTCATAGATTCACGCATAGAAGAGTAAAGACACATAGAAACTAAAAGACCGGGGCGCAGTGCCCCGGTCTTTTAGTTTCTAAAGAGAATCTCTACAAAGAACAACTCATGTCTGATCAATAACACATTGGTGACTTGGCCTTTCATTCACACACTGGGCAGCGAGAGACATGTACTTAATTCCCATCTTTAATAACTAAGCGTTTCAGTGGCAAGTGAAATACTTGATCTATGAAGACTTTTTCGAAAACAGCGCTGATTTCAACAGCTCTTGTGCTCGGACTCCAGGTTCCTGGATTCGCAACGTCACGCGATCCCGGGCTCCCCAACTCATCTGTAACGCCTGGAGCCACCAACCCCCTCGTGACCCAGTCAAACATTCACTCAACCATCTGCGTCTCTGGATACACCAAAACGATCAGGCCGCCCGAGTCATACACCTACAAGCTCAAATACACCCAACTTGACAGTGGATACAACTACAAGGGCAACACGAGTACCTCTAACTACGAAGAAGATCACCTTGTTCCGCTCGAAGTCGGTGGCAATCCAGCGTCAGTGAAGAATTTATGGCCTGAGCCATGGTTAGTGACATGGAATGCCGGTAAAAAAGATCAACTCGAGAACAAGATGCATTCTCTTGTGTGCAGTGGCGCTATTTCACTCGTCGCAGCACAAAAGGTATTCATGACTAACTGGATTGCTGGATACCAGAAGTACATTCAGTAGCCAACTTGCACAAGTTCTCATCTGTTCGAATACGGGGCGGGTCTACAATTTGCGTATGGGGAAAACAGCACTTGGCATTATTTTTTTCATTGCAATAATCACAACTATTTTGACGGTGGATATATTTTTCTTCAAACATCTCACCACCCAAAGATTGATAGCAAACATAGCAATAGTGATTGCTTATGCAACTATCTACTTCATTTATTCAAAACGACTTTAATTAGAAGAACAGTCGCCCTACAACGAGCAGCTCATGTCAGAGCCGCAGCACATTGGTGACTTGATTTTTCCTTCACACACTGGACAGCGCGAGATTTGAACTTTGCTGCCATCATCAATTGTGAGTGTGTCATTAACTAGTGGTTGGTCACATTTTGCACAGGTCGCGTGAACAGACATCCCACACTTGGCACATGAATACGTTGCAATCATCTTTTCTCCTATCTGAGTCTTGTTGAATATACACTCTAAATCGACTGAACTCGGCAATCTTGACTGGTTTTGACATCTAGTTTGATACTGGCAGTGGAAATTGAAGCTACGCAACAATGTCATCAAGCGAAGATGAAGAAAACACCATGGACGTTCTACACAGTGCTAATTGTTCTTTTCTTCGTGACAACAGCAATTGTTGAAGTTGTAGCGATTAATCACAACTAAGTTTTGTAACTATAAAATATTACAGAATTAAATAATTAAAAGCTTACGAACATAATCCATAATTATCATCGTTGCCTTCGTCATTCGCAAATAATCATATGTTGNCCCGCTGACAGTGAACTTATCTTTCATTGCAAATGAAATAAATTCATTTCTTGGACGAGCAACGAAATCTATCCAGGAAGTAAGTGTTGCTCCAATCGTGAATGTTGCACCCGAAGCCACAGCACGGCCTTGATCAATAATTTTACCCTTGTAAAGTCGTATTCCCAATAAGTCCTCACCGAATGCAAAGGCAATGGCACCGTTAAAAGACAATGTTGCTTCTTCGAATTCTTTATCAACACTCAAGCCATCAATGAGTTGCAACACCCAACCTGAGCTTGGAAAACTTGGATTAGTTTCTTCAAGTCTCTTTGCATCTTCTGAATTTCGAGTCAAAACGATTGCTGTTGACGAACCCTCTTGAATTACTTCGCCAACATTATTTTTGACATAGAAGTGTCGACCAATCATTCCTCGATCACCCTTGGAAAGCAGTCGACGAGAAGTTATGAGAAGCTCATAGCTAACTTCATCGTTTGTAAAAACAGGAAGCATAAACTTCCATGACGAATCTGTCATGGCCACAATGCTCTCACTGAACTGACCTGCAGAAACCAGTCGCCCGATTGCGACGGCACTTACTAATGAACCATGAACTAATGAACTTTTAAAACCTAACGATTGTGCTTTGAGTTCGTCTATGTGGAGTGGGTGCTTGTCGCCAGTTAATTCGGCAAATGCAAGGACTTTCGCTTGATCAAGCACAACGGATCCAAGATCAATTCTAAGCCCTGGAGTTAAATCTTCATAGAAGAATTCGTAAGCCACTTTATTTCTCATCTTTCATATCAGAGTGATTTCGCAATTTCGCGCAATTCTTCAAATCGAACCTTTGTGCCATTAGTACCAGTGGTGGTTGGAAATTCATTCACTTGAATAATCCTCTCGGGAACCTTATATGAAGCTAAATGCTTCTTTGCATACGCCATCATCTTTGCTTCATCAATCTTCAGGTCCTGAATTGTTCGTACAAATGCAAAAGCTTTAGTTCCGCTTTCTGTGTCTAGGCCAACAACGTGCACTTCATCAATACTCGTATCTAACAATATGAACTCTTCTATTTCCCCTGGTTCGACAAGAAACCCACGAAGTCGCAAGGCCTCACGAGCACGACACTGATAGACAAAACCACCGTGATCGATGTATCCGAGATCACCTGTTTTGAACCATCCATCACTACTGAATGCCGAAAGTGATGATTTAGGATTATTTAAATATTCATCGATAACGTTGTATCCCCGAAATTGGAGCTCTCCTGAATCGCCTTCAGATATCAGTTCATCAGTATCAATGTCAGCAATACGAACTTCTATTCCCGCATCTACAACAATCCCACCACCGAGTCCACGAATGTCAACTTGGGCTGAAGTAGGCCAAATGGCACTGAGCGCAAATAGTTCAGAAGAACCATACACACCAGAAATAATTGTGCCCCATCTTTCTTTTGCCATGACAACAATTTCTTTTGATCGGCCAGCAAAATTAGCGATGCCTCCGCGACGAAGCGCAGGCAGCTTTTGAGTTGAATCAACTTCACTAAAAATTGCTCCAATCATTTCATCACCACCTACTACATGAGTGATTGATAATTCGATTAGCTGTTCTGCGGCTTGTACGGCATCGAAGGTTTCCACTAAAGCAGCGCTTCCTCCACCAAACAAAAGTGCAAAGACTGAGTTAAAACCAAAAACTCCACAAAGTGGAAGGACGGCAAGAATGCAGTCACCTGGGACAACTTCAAGTGCTTTTGCGCCTGCAAATGAATGTCGAACAATTGAATGCTGGCTGTGACCGGCAACCTTAGGGGCCGATGTTGATCCTGAAGTTGTAAAGAGATTTGAAAGTGATTTGCCGTACTTCTGTGTTGGGTCGAGAGCACCATTACTTAGCAATTCACCAAATGAAAATGATTCTTTCGAAATAGAGATAGCTTCCCCTGGAACATCGCCAACAAACACGAGTAACGGTCGAATAAATGAATCAGATGAGTCCTCAACTTCATTGATGGCATCACCTAAAGTTCCCAAGAAATCAATCGATAAAAAATTGTTCGGGAGAACAATCGCAGAGAGTGGAACAGTTTTAAATAGATGTGCAATCTCATGAGATCTATAACGAGTGTTAATCCCCAGAATTGAGACTCCGAGCGACGAACAGGCGAATTGTGTAATAAGCCATTCGATTCGATTTGGAATCCAAAGTCCAAGTGTTGAACCCGGCGAAACCCCGATAGACAAAAGTCCTGATGCCAATTTTAGACTCTTTGCCACAAGCTCACTTGCAGTTATTTGAACATATTCACTATCAAGGATTCCAGATGCGAGAACTCGATCGGGATCCGTTGACTGAACATGAAGTAGCCAGTCAATTAGACCATGGGATTCATCTTCTAAAAGCTTGTGATCTGTATTCGTACTTATTTCACTCATTAAATTCTTTCAATAATCATCGCTTGGCCCTGACCACCACCAACACAAAGTGTTACCAATGCGTAGCGACCGTTTCTTTGCTCCAAGCAATTAATCGCTGAAGTAACTAGACGTGCACCTGACATACCAAATGGATGTCCAAGTGCAATCGCACCACCATTTGGGTTTAGTCGTTCATCACTTGGATTAAGTCCCATTTCTCGTGCAACAGCTATCACTTGAGATGCGAACGCTTCATTGATTTCAATGACATCCATATCGGCCAAAGTAAGACCTGACTTTTCGAAGACTGTCGCAACAGCTTCTATTGGTCCAACACCCATAATGGTCGGATCAACTGCTGCAATTCCAGATGCAACTATCTTGGCCCTGGGCTTTAACGACAGATCAGCTGCCTTTTCAGCACTCATTAATAAAACCGCGACTGCACCATCATTGAGTGCACATGAGTTTCCCGCTGTGACACGACCTCCCTTTTCAGGCATGATGCCTTGAAGCTGAGACAGCCCTTCAAGGGTTGTTGAAGGTCGTGGACCTTCATCATATGTGAGAACGGTTCCGTCAGGGAGTGGAATAGCAACAATCTGAGAGTCAAATAAACCGTTTTCTCTTGCAAATGTCGCTCTAGATTGACTCTGCAATGCGAAGGCATCCATGTCTTCCCTGGATACGTTGTACTGATCTGCAACATTTTCTGCTGTTTCTAGCATTGATAGATAGACGTCTGCAATTGTTGGTCCAGCAAGTTTCGGGTCTAGTAGTGGGTTATTTTCACAAAGATGACGATCTCTACCAACACGGGAGCATGACTCAACTCCAACTACGGCGTAACTATCGCCTTCTCCGACCATAATCGCATGTTGTGCAGATCGAATTGCCTGTAGTGAGGATGCACATAAACGTGTCATCGTAAACGCAGGTGTATCTTGCTTTAATTTCGCTAACAATGAAATTGTGCGGCCAACGTTATATCCCTGTTCTCCCCAAGGAAAACCGGCACCACAAATAACTTCATTCAAAGATTCTTCAGCGCCTGTCCCAACACGATCCATTAATTGACGGAGAATAAATGCGCCTAGGTCGTCTGCACGTACTTGGGCTAATCGACCTTTTCCTGCTCTACCAATTGGAGTTCGAACAGCATCAACAATCACAACTTCATTTGTTAAAAGATTCGTCATTAAAAATTACGCCGCATCCAGAACCACAAAACGCTTTGTAAATAATGGACCCGACGATGTAACAATGAACTCATCGTCATAATGGGCAGTAACTGACGACATTTCTGGTGTTCCTACCCCCATTGCAAAGAGCATGTAGCAGCGGTGTCTCCAAGAGTTGTTAGATATGCTTTCAATAACATGATTTGAAGTTAAGTGACGCATCGATCCAAATAATTCAAGGCTTTGCTTTCCAAATGCCACGATGGCATCACGGCCTTCACACCTAGTTCCGTTTGCGGCTACAAAAACACCATCTTCAGTAAAGCAATCGGCTACTTCACTAAATTTTCCATTGTCCCATGACATGTTGTACTTACTTACAAGTTGAGTCACGTGAAAGTGCAGGTTAATTAATTCAGATTCAGTTGTCATCATTCAGCTTTCTAATTATATAATTTCATCTGCAAGCAATTTGCGAGATGAAAATTTCCACTCGCCATTCACCTTGCGAAGTTCGTCATCATATGTGACGAACATTCCAACTTTGTGGCCATCACCTCGGTCAAGCAGCTGGAGGTAGCATGACATTTTTGCAGTGTCTCCATTTAATTGGATTTGAAAGTCTGTTGTGATGTGACGCCCATTAAATGTTTCAGAAAATTCCGTAATAAGTTGTCTAAGTTCATCACTGCCCTTATATGAACGATCAGCGTTGGAGCGATGAAAGAACGCATCCTCCGTAAAGCAGTTGACCCAACCTTCGATATCTAGATTGTCAAATGCAAAGTTATACCGAGCAGTTAGTTGACGAATTGCCTCGTAGTCATCCATTGTTTCCCCCTAATTTTTTTATGTTTATTTCTTTACAAGTTGGCTGAGCCAACCTGCCAAGACCTTTGGGAAGTTTTCAACTTCCTCCATCGGGTAATGACCTATACCTTCGAGCACTAAGAATTTTGCACCATGAATTGAATTTGCTGCCCACTGAACTTTTTCTTTTTCTACCCAAAAATCATCTTCACCAACAACCAGTAATGCAGGACACGCGACATCGGAAAGCTTCTCTCTTAGGTCGTGTGTTGTCCACCCAATTAGATCCGAAGTAGTAATAACCGAATCTTCACGACGATGCATAAGTGCAATTTCTTCAGCTCTTTCAGCTGGAACTGAAACTCCAAGTGATGCAAAAGTTCCGTAATACGTTCTCTCGCCTTGCGATGGCGATGCGGAATCTGACATTGAACGCATCAGACCAGCAACAGATAGGTTGCCGTTGAAGGCATCCGCCTCCATTGCTACAATTCCTGAAAGTTTGTCCCCGTGATGCACTGCAAGATCAAGTGAAATTTTTCCACCGATTGAACATCCCACAACGAATGGATTGACTACCTCTAATTGCTGGATAACTTCCCAGCAAATTTCGGCATAAGTGTGTAAATCGCTAATTGGACCCTTTGGCCATGGCGAAGAACGACCATGACCAGGCATGTCAAGAACAATGACCTGATATCCAAGGGCAGGAAGCTCCTGGAGTACTTCACGATATTGAACGCCACTTTGTCCGGCCGTATGAACACAAAGGACAGGAATTCCTGTTCCGGAAACCTGTACAAAGACGTTTGCCCCTCTTATGTTCAACCATGATGCCTGATGCATAAAAATGGCTCTTTTCTGTCGAGATTATTGATGATAACAAAATTATTGTCAGACACTAATCAATAATTTAAACAATTACTTAACTTTGTTTGAACTATTGGTTATTATTAGTATCTAAATTAAGGCATCAAATGGACTTGACGAAACAGTCTCATAGGACTACGGTTGCTCTAAATATCGTTTTGTCGAACAATCCATCGAGAAATAATGGTTTATCCGACAATCGACTGAGAAAAGAAAATAGGGGGGAACTTGAAAAAGATCTCAAAATCAATTGCAGCATTTGCAGTGCTTGCTAGCACAGCAATTGGAGCAGGTGGAATTGCAATTTCACAAGCTTCGGCTACATCAGGAACAATTTTGGTTGGCTCAATTATGCCTTTGTCTGGTGCATATGCAGACATTGGAATCGCCGCCGGTAACTCTGCAGCAATTGCAGTTCAAGAAATTAATGCTGCTGGTGGAATCCTTGGCAAGAAGCTTGTAATTCAGTATGCAGATGATGGTGCAAGCGCAACTACATCAGCACTACTTTTCAAGAAATACATGTCACAAGGCGCTGTAGCTATCCTAGGATCTGGTGACACTGCCTCAACAACAGTTGCATTGGCTGATCAGTACAAGTTCCCAGACATTGGACTTATCGACGATGGTGGATCAGCAATTTACCCGAACGGGCCAACAAAAGCTCCATACCCATGGGCTTGGAGCACCAGTCCAAATGGTTACGCAGTTGGAGAATCACTTGGCTCATACGCTGCTACGAACTGCGCCAATGGATTGTACGTAGTTCATGACAACACTTACTATGGTGTTGGTGGGCTTGCTGGACTACAAATTTCATACACCAAGACGCTCAAGGGTGATGACTCACTCGACGAGAACTGGTCTTCTTCACAGCCTGCAACAACTGTAATTTCAGCAGAAGTTCAGAAGGTAATTACTTCTGGTGCTTCTTGTGTTGACGTTTGGTTAACAGCACAAGACCAAGCGGTTTTTGCTCAGCAGCTTTATGCAGCTGGACAAAACGGTAAAATCACAATGCTTGGTAATGACGTAACTGGTTCTGATGCAACATTTGCTAATGCTGCTGGTGCAACAGTTCTTAATGGACTTACAGTTGTTAGTTCATTCCTAAAGACTGAAGTAACACCGCCTGCCAACTTAAAAACTTTTGTTGCTAAGTACACAGCGAAGTACGGCAAAGCTCCTTCGGTTTGGGGAGAAGTTCAGTACGACGGTGTAATGATTCTTGCTGAAGCAATCAAGAAGGCTGGATCTACAAAGCCAGCTGCTATTGCTGCTCAACTTAACAAGATCACAAACCACAACGGGCTTACTGGAACACTCACATTTACAAAGATGCAGCACACAACCATTAATGGACCTCAGTTCCAAAATGTTGTGTTGAGTGACCCAGCTACCAACAAATGGATTGCAACTAAGTAGTCAGATTTAAGCTAATTTGCACTGAAGTTAGCAAAAGACCGATCGAGCAAAATGCTCGATCGGTCTTTTGCTAGAACCACTAGTTCTAAGGTAATTAATGAATCAGGTTTTGATAACAGGAATAACTAATGGATCAATATACGGAATCGTAGCTATGAGTTACGCAATTGTTTTCTATGTGACTAGAGTCGTAAATTTTGCAACAGGTCAAGTAATGATGAGTGCAATTATGGTCACGACTGCGCTATCAATGAAGAATCTGCCAATCAGTCTGTCTATCATCATCGGAATCAGCACTTCAATAATCTTGTCTCTAATCATCTACGTCATAGGTGTTAGACCTGTGCAGCGTCTTGATAGGTTTTCATTCGCATGGCTAGTCAGCACAATTGGAATTGGAATCGTAATTGAATCAATTGCAGCGGTCATTTGGGGAGTTGGCTCAGAGCCCTTCCCTCAACTTCTTAACGGTAAAACCTTCGCCTTTCTTGGCGGACGTTTAACCGCTCAACAGGCTATGTGTTTCTTAGTCGCAATTTTTATTGTTGCTGCCTATGAAGTACTCCGCCGTAAAACTCTTTTTGGAAAACTTGGCATGGCAATTTCTAGCGATCCGGAAATTGCTTCAACCATTGGCGGAAATGTGAAAGGATACGCAATTTTTGCATTCGCTATTAGTGGCCTTCTCGTTGGTATTGCTGGTGTGCTCGTTGGTCCAACATCATTTGCAGACGCCTACTTGGGTGGAACCTTTGGAATCTCAGGTTTCGTTGCACTAATGATTGGCGGAATCGAGAGTCCGGTTGGGGCAATGTTTGGAGGATTCATACTTGGAATACTCGAATCTTTCGCAGTGACATACATCAACTCTGAGGCAGCCTCATGGTTTCCATTCGTAACAGTTCTACTTGTTCTGCTGCTAGCTCCTGATGGTATTTTTACGTCAGGAAAGGCTTTTAGCAAGAATTTTCTTAAAATGCTTACAAATACAAAAAGGGCCATGTAATGAGTGAAGCCTTGACTCAAAAGAACCAAACTAGGATTTTTAAGAAATCCAGCGGGTATCTTTTTATTATTCTAATTTATTTATCTGGCACATTGTTGCTTGCACACACGTCGAACTACAACCAAGGGCTACTACTTGTCGCGGTTGTATTTTCGATACTCGCACTAAGCCTTGACCTAGTAGCTGGAGTTTTGGGACTTTATTCTCTTGGACATGCCGGCTTATTTGCGATAAGTGCTTACTCTGTCACCATTCTCATAAATAATTATCACTGGAACACCTTTCTTGTGCTTCCAGTCGCAATTATTGCCTGCGCACTTGTTGGAATTGTTATTGGAGGACTCTCGTTAAGAGTTAGTGGACTTTACTTTGCAATTACAACATTCCTATTCACATTAATTATAAATGTATTACTAACGAAGCTATCGATAACTGGCAGTTACCAGGGTATTCCGGGACCAATGTTTCCAAATTTTGGTTCGGGACTAGCCGGTCTTGGAACATCACTTGTATGGGCATGCAGTGGAGCATTAGCAATTGCAGTATTTGTAATGTGGTCTATTCGACGCTCATCAACCTACCCAGTTCTCTTGGCTGTGCGAGATGCCGAACAGTTCGCGGCTTCTATGGGTGTAAAAACGTCACGAACACGTGTTTTGTATTTCGCGCTCTCTGCAGGATTAGTTGGACTTGCTGGATGGGCGTTCTCATTTCTCGGATTTATTAACCCAGGACAATTCGGAGGCACCGCCTCAATCAATATCCTTGTGATGGTGATTTTCGGTGGAATGAATACACTCATTGGACCAATAGTCGGTGCAACATTTATTTCCCTCTTCCCTGTCATTGTTGCTTGGAGCCCGCTCTGGCAAGAGGTAATTTTTGGTGTCATATTCGTGTTTGTCGTAGTTGTCGTTCCTGAAGGTTTTGTTGGTTTTATATCTCGCATTATTCGCAAGCTGCGTGAAGGTAATTCAACAGAGCCTGAGCATGCTCCAACATTTAATGAAAACAGCGCAGTCGAACTACTTTCAATTTCCTCTAAGGCTCGAAGAATTGAACCAATCGGAGACTCTCCATATGCCCTCGAAGTAAGGGACATCAATTTTTCCTACATCCCTGGTGTCCAAGTGCTTCAAAATGTTTCACTTGCGGCTAAGAAGGGTTCGATTCATGGTCTGATCGGCCCTAATGGATCAGGGAAAAGTACGTTAGTGAATCTAATTGCCGGCGAACTTCAGTTGAGTGAAGGAAATATTTTTCTTAACGGTCATTCAGTTGAAAAAATGCACTCTTATGACAGACCCAAATATGGTTTGATGCGTACATTCCAAACTTCTGTGATGGTTAAAGGAGTTAGCACTCAGGCCAATGTAGGGATTGGCCTTTATTCACGTTATAAATGGCTTGCTACTCGAGCCGTTGTATGGCCGATATTTCCTGGGAACTGGAAAACCAGCCGAGCAATTGGGGCTCAATCAATCAATGCACTTTCAAAAGTTGGATTGAAGGGTAATTGGCCAGACACAAAAGTTGCCGACTCTCCCCATGGTGTTGAGCAACTCACTCAGCTAGCAGCAGCCTGTGTTGGTCAGCCTTCAGTGCTTTTGCTTGACGAACCCCTAGCGGGACTCTCTAAGGGTGAGACACAAGTAGTTTCTGATATTTTGCGTTTACTGAGCGCTAGCGGGGTTACCGTGATTGTCGTTGAACACCAAACGCGCTTCATTTTTGATGTGTGTGATGAAGTCACTGTTATTGCAGCAGGTCGAATGGTAGCAACAGGAAAAGCAAGTGATGTGCGCGTGAATGACCAAGTACGAGAGGTGTATCTAGGGCAATGACAACAAATAAAATTCTAGAAATTGATTCCCTAAACGCAGGCTATGGTCGCTTTGACGTTCTTCATGATATTTGTATGCACATCAATGAGGGTGAAGCAGTGGGCTTATTGGGAGCAAACGGAGCTGGGAAGTCAACATTACTTCGTTCAATCATGGGGCTCATGAAGCACACTCGAGGCATCATTAATGTTGATGGAACAAGCATAATTAATCTCCCCACTCACAAGGTGGCTACAGGGCATGCTGCTCTAGTGCCTGAGGGGCGGCGTTTGTTTCTTAATCAGAGTGTTGAGGATAATCTTCGTTTAGGCGGAATGAGATTTAGAAAAGATTCGAGCAAAACAGACGAACTCCTTCAGAGTGTTTTTGACATGTTTCCCGTCGTAGAGCGATATCGCTCACGGCCTTCAACTGCATTAAGTGGTGGAGAGCAGCAGATGGTTGCAATTGGTCGAATGATGATGAATGATCCGAAGGTGATGTTGTTAGACGAACCCTCATTGGGTTTGGCACCTCTTGCGATTGAAGACGTGGTTCAAGGTCTATTGAAGCTTCGTAAGCAAGGTAGGTCGATTCTGCTTGTTGAGCAGAGAGTTGATATGGCTCTTAAGATTTGCGACCGAATTTATGTGATCTCAGATGGTCGTATCATTGATGAAAAGGTCACCAAAGATCTTGGTCAAGGTGGACGAGAGTTGATTGACGCCTACCTAGGATAGATGAGTACTCCTTGTGCACCCAAGGAGTACTCCCCCGAAATCTATTTTCTCTCAGCGAAGTAGATTGCTGCTTCTTCCGCTAAAATTGGTGCAGCAGTTTCAGTTGCCTGCATTCCCATTATGCTTGCAATTTCCATAATCTCAAGTATTTCTTGAGGTGTAGCGCCGTATCCAATCGCATTTTCTATGTGAAGTTTTAATCCCTTAACATAAAGGTGGGTAGCCGCGGTATCAAATGCGATGTAAACAAATTCCTTTACCTTAGGACTAAGGGTTCCTGAGCGCCATGGAACAGAAGAAAATTCAGTGTACGCAGCAAACACTTCAGGGTCAAGTTCAAGCATCTCATCCCAGAACGAATGCCAGTAGCCACGAGTTTTAGTGAAATCAGCCTTAACTTCCTCCTGGTAAGGCGTAAGTGGGGAGGGACCTGTTCGAAGTCCTTTTTCGACAAGTACCTCAACAAGAATTGGAACTCCAATATTCATTGCATGAATACCGAGTGTTGAAGTAAGTTCTAAAACTTCCATGATTTCCTGAACTGTTGCACCAAGGCGAAGTGCTTCTCTAATGTGCTGACGAATTCCAGCTGGATAGAGGTGTGTTGCAGCCGCATCAACTGCGATGTACATAAAGGCCTTTGTCTTATCATCAAGATGATTCTTTTTCCATGGAACTGCAGAAAAATTAAGATACGCCTGCATAAATTCAGGATCAAGTTCGAGGATTGTCTCCCATTGAGGGCCCCATGTTTTTCGGATGCTGATGAATTCGTCCTTAATCTTTTGCTGATCTGCACTGAGTGCCATGAGATACCTCTTTCTTTTAGTTGCTAGCCTGTTTTGGATAGAGTGCGGAAATTACAGAACCACTTTCTGCATTCATCATCTCACGAAGACTTTTAATAGTGAGATCAGCAGCGGTTCGGACATGAAGCGAATAAAGAGTTGCAGCCAAGTCTGAATCGCGCAGCTTAATAGCTGATGTTACAGACTCAAGTTCACCCACAGTCTTGTGGGCACGTCCTGGAACGGAAAGTGATATGGCGCGCAGGGGGCGTACGCGCGCCTTGATGCTCGTGAGAAGTTTTTCTAAGATCTGACTTCGAGATCCGTCAATCAATGTTCTGTAAAAAACTTCTTTTACTTCAAGAATTCGATTAGTGTCAGTTGTCTTTTCAACTACAGCCACGATATTTGCTAAAGCAACTTCTAATTGCTCAATTTCATCGTCGGAAGCAAGTTCTACAAATCGCGAAACCACAAGTGATTCAAGAACAGCTCGTATTTCGTATAGTTCTACAGCCTCCTCGATGGTTGGAGTCGTGACATGTGCTCCTTTTTGAGGAATGACAGTTACCAAACCTTCGCTTGCTAGATCTCTAATTGCTTCACGGAATGTTGCACGAGAAATACCTAGTAGTTCTACGAATTCTCTCTCAACAAGCCTCTGTCCGGGATGTAGCTCAAATCGAAAAATTGCATTCCGTAATTCATCAACCGTCCGCTCGCGAACCGAAAGCGTTTTTTGATCAGGTCTCACAATGGATTTCTTTTCATTTTGTTTAGACACCATTTTTTTCACTCTCTTGTCGTAGCCACTTTGCGACCTCTGTGTGATCTGCCTTACTATCGAGACTCTCGGCGGCTTGAGTCCAGAGTAGTACTGCTTCTTGACCCAAGACATGTGGAACACCCTCTTGAGTTGCAAGTTGTACTGCAATCTTCATGTCCTTCAACATAAGGCGAAGTCCAAAACCTGAATTGTACTGTTCACCAAGGATAAAGTTTGGCCATTTATTTTCGGTTGACCCACTCCGACCACTCGAACCATTAAAAATGTCAAGCATTACCTGCGTATCCAATCCAAATTTTTCTCCAGCAAGTATTGCCTCAGAAGTGACCCAGAGATGTGTTGCTGACATTAAATTATTAAGCGCTTTCACTGCATGTCCAGAGCCAATTGGACCAGCGTGGATTACCTTTCCAAGTATTTTGAGGACGTCGAGCTGAGAAGCAAGTACATCCGATTCACCGCCAACCATAATTGTTAACTTCCCGCTCTCCGCTCCCTTGACGCCACCCGATACTGGAGCATCAAGCATTGAAGTACCGAACGATGCAACGTGTGAAGCCATGTCACGTGTTCGTTGCGGCTCTGAAGAACTCATGTCCAAAATGGTCATCTTTGAATTAAATGTCTTTTCAACATCTGCATTGGTCAAGACGCTTTCAACTACGTTTGAGTCGGGAAGCATCAAAATGACGCTGTCAGAACCTTGAAAAGTCTCTTCAATGCTGGTGAATGTTGTTACACCAAATGATTCAGCATTTTCTCTGGCTTCTTGAGACAAGTCGTATCCTCGGACTGTGAACCCAGCGTCAACAAGACGGCGCGACATCGGTGCACCCATTGCACCCAGTCCTACGAATGCGACTGTTTTAGATTGCACCGCACTCCTTCAATGCCTGCTCAGCAACTCGAAATGATTCAAGTGATGCTGGGACACCAACATAAATTGACGTTTGGAGAAGTGCTTCCTGAATCTCAATTACTGTTGCACCATTCGTTATCGCACCACGAACATGTACTGCAAGTTCGTGATTTCTATTCAGCGCCGTCAACATAACAATGTTCAATAAGCTCCTTGTTTTTCTCTCAAGGCCGTCACTATCCCACACCACTCCCCAGCAGTATTCGGTTACGAGTTCTTGGATGGGACGAGAAAAATCGCTTACTTGGGCTAACGATCGATTGACGTGTTCTGTGCCCAGAACGCTACGGCGGTTTTCTAGACCCTTTTCATATGTTTCATTGTGGGTTTCATTTGACGGCATTAGTTCTCCTCAGATGGTGCTGAATTATATTCTTCTTCAGTTACTTCTTGTTCCCAATTGGTTGCACCAAGGGAGATGGCGGTATGGACCATGTAGGAATCACGTGACCCACCGTGCCAGTGACGTTCACCAGGCGGAGCCCAAATCGTGTCACCAGCTCGAATAACGCGAATAGGGCCGCCTAAAGCCTGAATGTAGCCACGTCCAGCGAGAACTTGAATGATCTGTCCATTCTCATGACTGTGCCAGTACGTACGAGCACAGGGTGTGAAGTCAACTGTATTGATGACAACGCCATCAGTAGAGCTCATAGTTAAGTACGGATACACCTCGCCGGTGAACTGGGAATTTGCTTTCCCCGCAATGCCAGCATGTTCCTTAGGTGAAATAATTTTCATGTCTACTTCTCTTCTCCTTCAAAGAGGCGAACGCCTCCAGATACGTCGCCAATTGCATCGACAACTTTGTTACTAATTTCATTTGCATATCCCAGTGCATTGGCAAGTCCAAAAGACGCCAATGGGCCAGCAGCATTTAGGCTTGCGATACCAAGCTGACTTGCAAGTTCGGTGTAGAGAACTACATCTTTCATCATCAATGTATTGGTCAACCCACCTTTTAGGTAGTCACCTTTAATGATCTTGGGAAATCGATTCAGTGTTGCAAAGTTAATACCTGAACTCTTATTCAGTACATCAAGAAGAACTTCAAGATTTAGATCTGCCTTCTTCGCAGCAACCATAATTTCAGCTGTTGAAGCAAGTGCAACTGCATTTAGAAAGTTATTGAGCAACTTTGTAGTGTGACCTGCCCCACTTGCACCTACGTAGTACGTATTAGTCGCAAAGTTATTTAGTACTGGCTGAACCTTTACAAGAATCTCTTCTTCGCCTCCGACCATTAAAGTAAGTGTGCCTGCATCAGCAGCGGCTGCACCTCCAGAAATCCCAGCATCAAGATAAGATGCTCCTTTGGTCTTTAATAAATTGTAAATTTTGCGTGTTGATTCCGGCGCAGCAGTGCTGAGATCAACAATTATTTGACCTGCACGAGCGTTGGCAAGAACACCATCGTCACCTAAGACAACCGCTTCAACAACCTTGCTATCAGGAAGGGACAGCAGGACAATGTCACACGACTTAACTACGCCAGCAACTGAACCAGCATTCTGCGCATCTGCACTGACAATCATTTCAGGGTTCGTATCAAATCCCAGTACAGACTGACCATTGCGCACGATGCACTTGCTCATGCGACCGCCCATGTTCCCAAGTCCAATGAAACCTATTGATTCACTTGTCATTCATATCCTTTACTTAGATTGATACATTGCATTGTCGACAACTGCAGTGTCCCAGGCGCCAGCTCCACCAGAAGGACGTACGGTGTTAACGATTGTTGCGCCACCGTCAGCGCTAACTACTTGACCCGTCATATACGATGAATCTTCACTTAATAGAAAGGCCACGACGCCAGCAATTTCTTCTGGTGAGCCAGCACGGCGAAGCGGAGTCGTAGCAGCCCGTCTCTCCATGTCGTTCTTCCCACCAGTATTTGTCGCAGCTGCTGCGAACAAATCGGTTGGGACAATTCCTGGTGCGACGCCATTAACTCGAATTCCAATTGGACCGCCATACATTGCACAGCCATGTATGAGACCAACAACACCGTGCTTAGAAGTGACGTAAGGCAGCAGGTCAGCGCTACCCGTCAATGAAGCAATGGAAGCGGTTACAACAATCGCTCCAGTTGATTTCTGTGCCGCATACTGTCGAAAAGCAGATCGAAGACCAAGAAACTGTCCTCGTATGTTCACGTTCATAACACGATCAAAATCATCAACGCTGATGTTCGGCAATGTTTCAAAACTCCCAAAGATCCCAGCGTTTAAGTGGTAAAGGTCAATTTTTTTAAACTTTTTTAGAGCCTCTGACATGTAGCGCTCAACGTCTTTCTCGCTTGATACGTCACATTGAACGGAGATGGACTCAGTGGGCAGAGATGAAGCAACCTCTGCAGCAGTCTCGGCGTTAATGTCCACAACCACAATGTGAGCGCCTTCAGAAGCAAGTCGATGTGCCGAAGCACGTCCCAATCCTCCCCCTGCACCGGTTACAACCGCAACCATCCCTTCAAAGCGTTTTGACATAGTTACTCTCTCTTAACGAAAACTGCCAATAGTTGCTGCTAGGTGGCTGTATTTACCCTCAACTGCAGTAAATCGATTCAATGTGTCTGGGTCATGGCCGGAAACAACATGCTGAACTTCGCCCGAGCGCTCCATCTCATGAATAGTGTCAAATGCTTCATACATATCTACGAGATTCGCGACTGACATGAACAGCATTTCTCGTTCATATTCTTCGTAATAATGAATAGCATCACTCGCAAGCAACACAATGCCCTCATCAGTGTTCACCTTCACAACTGACTGTCCGGGGGTGTGGCCACCGACCTCAAGCAACTCTATTCCCGGAGCCAATTGGTGGGAGCCGCTAAACAAAGTGACTCGTCCTTGATTCGCAATTTCAGCAAGGTGCTCATTCTCACTATCTTCAATCGAGTGATGAAACATAACTCGTTGAGCATTCTTACTTCGCCAAAAGGCATACTCTTCATCGGCCATGATTACCTGTGAACCTGGAAATAGACTTAGATTTCCGGCATGGTCGTAGTGATTGTGAGTCAGAACAACAGGTGGATTGTCATTTGGGTCAACCCCAAAGTGAGCAAAGAGCACAGGAACTTCTTCAAGAAAAGTACGATTTCTTGCGTCACAGCCCTGTTTCGAGAAACCAGTGTCTACAACGACGGTTCTTTCTGAATTTTTAATTATCCAGAAAAAGTAGTCCATTTCTATTTTTGCATCAGGCTCGTGATACAGCGAATAATTCAAGTAGACGTCACTTTTTGTTGTTGAGCGAGTTCCGTATTTAACTATTGTTACTTGATATATATCACTGTTTAAGCTCACCGCTACAAACCATCGTTTCTTTGTTAGTCGACAATACTGACGACTTAGGCCAGCACAGTGGCAATTGCTCCAGCCGCGCCGGGAGCAGCCGGGAAACGGTCCCTGGTTCGCCCATCGTGACCCGGGATGATTGTGGCGTTCTTTTCCTTTGAGAGTTTTAAAATGAATGAGAGGGCATTGCGCATTTCGTCCAAGTTAGTGAACGCGAAGAATGGCCATTCATTTTCTAATTGCTCATAGAAGTGGGCTGCATCACTGGCCAAAATAAGTGGTCCACCAGATTCAGTCTGAACAAGTGCAACGACTTCACCTGGGCAGTGTCCACCGAGCTGATAAACCGTAATACCAGGGAAAACTTCAGTTTCTTCAGAGATGAGTCGTAATCGACCTTCTTTTTGTGCCTTTTCAACTGGAATTAAATTCTCTTCAGTAGTGAACTCACCTTCGAGCGCGTTAGCGTTGCGCTTTCCAAACCAATAGTCGTACTCTTTCTGTCCCGAAACTACCTGAGCATTGGCGAAAAGTCCGAGGTAGCCAATGTGGTCATAGTGGAAGTGACTTGTAATTACTATGTCAACATCTAATGGATCAAGTCCGATTATTTCAAGGCCCTGAGGTGTTGGGGTAACACTTATTTCGCCAAGCCAGTCGTGAGCCGCAATGTCATAGCCAGTGTCCATCAAAATAACCTTGTCACCAGCACGAAGAACCCAAAAGTTATAGTCCATGTCTAGGTCGCCATCCGGCAGACCGTACTGCTGGTAATCGTGAAAAACATCATTTTTTCGAACAACGCGCTCACCGTATTTAACTGACCAAACTGAATCGATTTTTCCAGATGACATAATTCCCCCTAAACTATTATTTGTGAATACTGAAAATCTTTGTTACTCGCAAGTATAAGATTGTCCTACAAACAAAGCAAACTAAAAATCTACAATATTTCCTTTAAATATAGGAAATATCAGAATAAGATGACTAATTTGTTAGACAATATTTTGCAGAATATAGTCAAAGATTTTCCACAAGCTGGGGAATTATTTTCTTGAGTTAGATACTATTCAGGCTATGACAATAAGAATCTGGCACCAGAGTATGACTGACCTTACAAAGCTGCCTCAGTACGCAAAAACACTAAAGGAGCATGCTCAAACGGTGTGTGCCAAAGACACGGTCGTTGATATCCATGGGGTTATGCCTGGCACGTATCCACCATCAATTCCACCTATTGAAGCCATAGTAAATCCATGGGTGGACAAGATGATTTCTGCTCAAATAGTTCACAATGCTGTTATGGCAGAACGACAAGGATACGATGCAGTTGCAATCAGTTGTTTTTTTGATCCAGGATTACGCGAAGCACGCAGTCTCGTAAATATTCCTGTCGTGAGCTTGGCTGAAACTTCTTTCTTCGTTGGCACCGTGATGGGTGGACGATTTGGTCTAATCGGGCTTGGACCAGAACAGGTCTTTGTTCTCGATGAACTTGCAACTAGGTACGGAGCGAATGGGCGAATTGTTGCAACTCTCCCACTAACTCCAGGAGTCTCAGAAGACGAACTTGAGAGTGTGCACGGAGGTGGCGGCGATCTTGTGGAACGTGTTGAAAAAGTTGCAAGCAAAGCAGTTGCAATGGGCGCTGACGTCATTATTCCAGCTGAGGGAGTTCTTAACACTGCACTGATGCGTAGAGGAATAAAGCAACTTGCTGGAGTACCGGTAATGGATGCCTACGGTGTACTGCTTGGTTATGCAGAAATGCTTGCACGTTTACAGCGTTCAACCGGACTAGCAGTCGGCCACACTGGCTACTACGCCGGACCTGATGGAGCTGGATTTGATTTCTTTACGAAAGTGACAATCGAAGCACTTAGTAATAATTTAAGAAGCTAAATATTACGCGTAGAAGTTATCTGGACCGAAACGCAGCGTCTTCATCTGCTGTGCGTCATGTCCAAAGATCATCATCGCATTCGTTTCTTGCTGAATACGACGAAGATTTTCTACTGATTGCAACCAAGCAATGCTGTCATAGACGACTGAAGAGCCGAATGCCGGTGGTCCGAATGAAGAAGTCATGTATACAGCGTCTGACGTAAATATCATCGTTCCAGTCTCAGGCAGGTCTACTTTGAGCGAGCATGTTCCCCATGTATGCCCAGGTGACTGAATCAGAGTAACGCCTTCAGCAATTTTTTGATCTGTGTCAAACGTTGTCCATTTCAGATCAGCGTAGTCAGCTTTGATGTGCACACCTTGGTGTGGACCCTCAAATCCCATGGCACCGTCATACTCTTTTTTAGTGCAGATAAGCGTGGCATCAGTATTTTTGAAATGCTTTACGTTTCCAGAATGGTCGGCATGCAAGTGTGATTGAATCACGTACTTAATGTCTTCTACGCCAATACCCATAGCATGCAGCGACTCATCAAAGTACTGACCTTCTTTTACATCATCATAGGGAAATAGTTCATTGCTTCCAGCAGCGGCCCAGTGGGTATTCCAGTCTCGAGGACACGTTGTGTCCCAAAGTATCCAACCTTCTGGATGATCGATAAGAACTGTATGTGAAGGACACTCAACCCACTGACGTGGAAGGCTTTCCTTCTGATCACGATTTGCAAGCGTCACTCCTCCGGCGGCGATTAACCAACCCAAGTCGCAGTGCATGTTTCCGTGGTTTTGAATAAACAGTCTTGGCTTTTTCATTTTCCCCCCTAGGTATTATCTTTTTACTACATCAAACTGCAAAGCATCAACCACTGAAGAAATCTTTGTAGTATCTGCATTTTTTATCGAACTAAACAAAGTATCGACAACTTTTTGTCCAGCAATTGCGTCATAGCCTGTCTCATTTAACAACGCCATAAACGCTTCCTGAGCACTCTTCTTGTCACGAAAGAAGAGTGTTTGATCAAGATCTTTAGCAGCCCGTGAGTGAACAGTGCCATCGCTAAGTGTCACTTTAACTTCACCATCAATGTAGTTATATGAATTCTCAGGAACTACAGTCAATTTGGAAATTAGCTGGTTCGTAGCCTCATCATGAAGTTTTGTGGTGTAACGCTTGTAGTCAATTCTTCCATAAAGAAGTGTCGACGCGACTGCGTATGCTGTGCTTGCCATGGCTTGAGGGGCCTTTCATAAGGCCCTCTAAATGAGGTACCTGGATACGAAGCAAAGTGAGCATTTTGGTGCACTGAAACATTAGAAATGTCACTCGAATTAATTCCCAACTCGTAAAGAGCCAAGGCTGCTGAAACAACTGCAACGTTGTCTCCGAGAGTCGGATATGGCTTAGCCCAAACGTTCAGAATTGATCGTAGATCTGGATCTTTTTCCCAAACAATGGGAACTACATCAAGTCCAGCAAATGTGTGTAAGAAGCCGTTTGGTCCCTCCAACGCACGAGGAGCACCAATCACTCCTTGCTGTGCAAGAAGTGCTGAGAGAACTCCACGGTGACCTGCTGTGCCATTTTGAACTCGCCAATCGTCGGCTCCAGCACCAACTGGCTCAAGAACGCCACCAGTGTTATCAGAGGCAATCGCAATCGCGTTATGAGCTTGTTTTTCATTGAGCCCAAGAATTACGCATGCTGTTGCTGCGGCTCCAATCGAACCAAAGACCGGGCTGGCACGAAAACCTCTGCCAACAACACTACGACCAACAACTTCTTCCCCACCAAGCCATGAGATTGTTGCGTATCCACAGAGAATTGCTCGAATAACAGTCGCAACATCAGCTCCAACTAATTCACCTAACGAAACAGCTGGAGGAACTATGAGCGATCCTGGGTGGGCCCAAGACGTCATGTCACAGTCATCTTGAAAGCGTGCGTGGACAGCGAGCGAATTTGCAGTAACCGCGTCAAGTACTGAAACGTACTCTTGTCGACCCCATACGCGACTACCTTCTTGAGGATTTTTCAGTTCTTTAGTCAGCGAAGCAAACGCTTGCCAAGGAAGAAGTTCTTTAGCTGCAAGCGCCAAGCCAAACGCGTCGAGCATTGCAGTTCCAGCACGTTGTGATAGGTCTTCAGAAACGTTCAAGGTGTTACAACTTGCGACAAATGCTGCAAGCCGTGCTGTTGGTCCTGAAAAATTAGCCATTACATAATTCCTTAGTGGGTGTGTCCGCCAGGACCATGAACATGGCCACCGGGATTGAATGTGTGCTGGGGTGTTACTTCATTGGGATCAAAGGATGAAATTTTTAATGAGGAATCCATGCTCTCAAGACCCAGGGAGATACGGTTGTACCGCTCATTTGCATTTTCCAGTCGTTCGGTGGCGAGCCCAGGATCACTCGCCTCTTCTGACTTTTCGCGTTCTACTCTTTCGCGCCAGTACTTAATAGTTTCCATGTCGCCATTATTGACGTCGCTCCATGATGTCGGATATGCAGCTTGTCCAATACCCGAGCTGGCGTTATTAAGAATCGCAACTCTTGACACGAGTCTCTTCATGAGTCCATCAGTGCAATGACCGCATTCAGGAGCTTCTTCTTCCTCTGCTGAAATCATGTTTTTTTGAAAAAGCTCAAATTGAACACCACAGGTAGTGCATTCGTAACTATAAAAGGGCATTATTGTGACTCCTTTTTATCTTTCTAAACTCACTGAAGGAATCATGACTTGTAGCGAACTTCCATCTCGTCATATTTATCCTTACCAACCAGTCTCTGACGTTCCGACCATTCGACCATTTTGTCGAGTGCGGAGTTAGTTGAGCCAGTGGTGAGCAGCACTTTAAGAACGTCTTGCATACCCTTCATGGCGCCACGCATTGCTGAGTTTGCGTACAAGATAACGCTATAACCCATTTTCTCAAGATCAACTTTTTCAAGGATAGGAGTCTTTCCTCCCTCAACCATGTTGATAAGCAATGGAATGTTTATTTGTTTTGGAATAAGTTCAATGTCTTCTCGTGTGGTCAGCGCTTCGACAAAAATGATGTCTGCTCCGGCTTCTACGAATGCATTTGCACGAGTAAGTGCCTCATCAATACCAGAGGTCGCCACGGCGTCAGTTCGAGCAATTACAAGAAAGTCTTCAGACTTTCGAGTGTCGACAGCTGCCTTTACTTTTGTAATCATATCTTCAAGGGGTTCAACTTCCTTCCCCGTAAAATGACCGCAACGCTTCGGAAATATCTGATCTTCTATTTGAATAGCATTTGCGCCAACGCGTTCTAGCGTTCGAACGCAATGAGTCACATTTAGAGCATTTCCAAATCCTGTATCGATATCAACGACAATGGGAATTTCAATCACATCTCGCATACGACCAACTGTCGTCACAATTTGATCTAGCGTGATAAAACCTAAATCAGGAAGTGCCAAATCGGTGTTAGTAACTCCAGCGCCGCTCATGTAAACAGCATTAAAGCCGAGATCTTCAATAATTTTCGCACTCAACGCATTTGCAGCTCCCGGAAGTAGTAGCGCATTCGCTCGATCACTTACTAATTCCTTGAGTGTCTTTGGCATCTTTTATGTCCCCTAACGACTTATAACCATGTTATGCACGAGGGTTAAACGGGTCCTTAATTGGCCCACCAGTGTTAACCCAGACACTTTTAACTTCAGTGTATTCCTCGAGTGCATCTGAACCATTCTCTCGTCCAAGGCCACTTTCCTTGTAACCACCAAAAGGTGATGCGTAATTGGTTCTTCGATAAGTATTGATCCAGACAGTTCCTGCCCGAAGTCGAGCAGCGACACGATGCGCCTTTCCAATATTCTCAGTCCAAACACCGGCTGCAAGCCCAAAAGGTGTGTCGTTGCCAATTTCGATTGCTTCAGCTTCGTCCTTGAAGCGAATTAAGCAGACCACTGGCCCGAATATTTCTTCTTGAGCAATGCGCATTTTATTATCAACGTCGCCAAATACTGTGGGCTCAATAAAGAATCCATTATCAAGCTCTGGCTGATTTTCAGGTCGTTTACCACCATGAAGAAGTTTCGCTCCCTCATTTTTTCCAATTGCTATGTATTCGAGAACTTTTTTAAATTGCCCCTCAAAAGCAACAGTTCCCATTTCTGAGTCTTCATGGAAAGGGTCGCCAATCTTAATTGCACGAACACCTTCGAGTAATTTATCAGTGAACTCATCATAAACTGAGTCTTGAATCAACACACGCGAACCGGCCATGCATGTCTGACCAGTAGCTCCAAATATTCCTGCAAGAACACCCTTAACAGCATTATCGAGAATAGTGTCTGCGAAAATTATGTTGGGAGACTTTCCTCCGAGTTCAAGTGAAACACGTGCTAATCGTGATCCGGCTGCACTCGCGATGTCTTTACCAGTTGCAGTTGAGCCAGTGAATGCAACTTTGTCAACCTCAGGATGACGAACTAGTTGTGATCCAACGTCACCAAACCCAGTAACAACATTAACTACGCCCTTAGGGAATCCAGCTCTTTGAATAAGCTCCGCGAATATCAGCGTTGAAACAGGAGTGACCTCTGATGGCTTGATGACAATCGTGTTCCCCGCCGCAAGAGCAGGGCCAAGTTTCCACAACATAAGTAGTAACGGTGAGTTCCAAGGAGTAATCGCCGCAACCACTCCGAGTGGCTCTCGCACCGTATAATTAATCATGTCAGGCAGACTCTGACCAGTGGTCTTTCCTTCCATAACCTCCGCAAGTCCTGCGTAGTAGTAGCAATGATTTGCCATTAACTTAGCTTGGCCTAATAGCTCTCGAAGCAATTTTCCATTTTCTCTAACTTGCAAGTGTGCAAGTTCAGCAGAATTGGTTTCAATTAATTGAGCCAAATTACGAAGAAGTTGGGCTCTCTGAAGTGGTCCGAGTGAATTCCATTCTGGTGAATTGAAAGCACGTCGTGCTGACATAACAGCATTATCAACATCATGTGAAGTTGCACGTGGGACTGTGGCCCAAGGTGCCTGGTTGAATGGATCGGTGCATGTGATTGTTTCGCCAGAGTTTGAATCAACCCATTCACCATTGATGAACATTTTGTAGTTCTTTATTTCTGACGGTCGTAATTCAGCCTTGTTCATGGGTTTACCTTCTAGTAGTTACTTAGTAAGAGCGGCAGCATATTTAGCTGCTTCGTTTCCTGCGGTTTTTCCATATACCAGACCACGCAGGACTGACGTTGCGCCCGGATATTTGAAGTGATAGAGGCCAGTGCATTCTCCCGCAGCAAAAAGTCCAGGAATAACACGATCGTCAGCAGTGATGACCCGACCATCGAGGTCAGTTCCGATGCCACCAAAGGTAAAAACAATTGAACACGACATTGGATACGCCAAATAGGGCATCTCTACGAGTGGACGAGCCCAGTTTGATTTATTAATCGTAAGCCCAGTTGTTTCGAGTCCATCTGGCACCGATGGCACAAACTCACCATTGCTTGCAGCAGCATTGTAATCTTCGATTGTTTTCTTCAACGTAGCAACTGGGACGTTAAGTGCAGTTGCTAATTCTTCAATGCTCGATGCGGTAATTGCTGGTTTATCGGTGACTACTGCGTGTTCGTAGTTTGCAATTCGTGCAACTGAACTGTCACAGATTGTGTACGCAAGATTATTTTGCTCACTCCACACTTTACGAGCAACGCTTTCGTAGGTCTCGTCAACCGTGCCAGCACCTTCATCGAGAAATCGCTCACCTTGTTCGTTAACTAATATTCCATAGGGGTAAATCATGACAACAGCTTCAGGTTGCTCACTTCGAGGGTCAATTGGCTCAGCATGAAATTGACTCCACTCCCCTGTTGGTTTAGCGCCAACACTCATTGCCATGCGAATGCCTTCACCTTTGTTGAAAGTTCCACCGGGTGCAATTGGACGTAGCCCTGATGCCTTAGATCCAAGATACTGTGTCATCATTTCTTCACTGCCCTCGAAACCTCCCGAAGCAATGATGATCGTTCTTGTCTCAAGTACTCGCTGCCCTAACGGATCATTTACCAAAATTCCTCGTGTGCTTCCATCATCATTAAGCAGCATCTGAACAGCGGTAGTTTCGTATTTAATTTCTACTCCTAGCTTTTCACATGCTTCAGCTAAAACATGAACTAAGCGCTCCCCACCACCTACAGGCAGAATACGAGGACGTGCCTTTGTTATGAAAATAGTTGGGAGTGAGCGAAAACGAACACCAAGGTCTTGCAGCCATTCCATCGTTTCAGGTAAACGCTCGACGAGCGTTGTCACATATGACGAATCAATTTTTCCATTGGAAAACTTTTTGATATCTTCTGCGAATCCTTCGGCCGGTGTGTATACGTCTTCGAGTCGCAGGTACGCACCCGTCCATGCAGAGTTACCACCGCGCTGATGCCTGGGAGCTCGTTCAAGAACTGCAATCCTCAATGAGTTGCCCTCAACTGACCCTGCAGCACTTGCAGCAGCTGCAAGACCAGAGGAGCCGCATCCAATTACAACAATGTCGAACGCTTCATTCGAGATGGACATCAGTACTCCAATTCTATCTATGAAGAAGTGAGCCCGCTTCACATCAGACCTTGTTAATTAATTACAACAGGACACTAGAGATTCAATCACTTGACTCACCAACAGTCAAGTGATTGTCAGACAATCTTGCAGAATTGTCATATTGAGGCTTATCGCTTAATAAAGCTGTCTGCAGAAGATACCGTTGAAAATAATGGGAAAAGCTTCTCAATTGCAAATGTGTGCATTTCAGGCTGGAATGAAGCGCAACAGTCTTCAAGGACGGTCACCTTAAAACCTAAGTCAGTTGCGTGACGCGCGGTTGATTCAACGACCAAATTTGTCGCTATGCCGGCAAGAAAAAGTTCTGAAATTCCTCTGCCTGACAACATTGGATGGAGTGGTGTACCAACAAATGCGTCTACTCCGCCTTTGGTAATAATCGCTTCGCTTTGAAGTGGCATAAGTGGTGCAACAAATTCTGCCTCTGGCGAGCCAACCAGCATTGCGCGCTCATTTTTATAGACATCAAATCGAGCCGAGCGGTTAGTTCGTAGTTCATAACTTGGATCGAATGCGAGTCGAACATGAATTACTGACATTTGTGATTGTCGGGCAAAATCAAGAGCTTTTTTTGTGTTTGCGATGACTCCGCGCTCGGCAACTTGTGCAGCTAATGCAGCTTGTCGAAGGAGAGGTGGCTCACCACAGAGTGCCTCCTGAAAGTCAAGCAGTAATAGTGCGGTCGTCATTTAAGATCCCTTAGAAGTTTGTAATGTTACGCAACTGTCTACCACGCTGACCAACCACCATCAACATAAATAATTTGTCCTGTTATGTAATTTGACGCTTGCGTTGCAAGAAGCACCAATGGGCCATCAAGATCAACTTCGGGATCGCCCAGCCTTCCCAACATAGTTCGATCGCTAAACCACTTCAACGTATCTGGAGAATCCTTGAGCGGAGCAGTCATCTGAGTTGGATAAAAGACGCCGAGCGCTAGACAATTGACTGTCACCCCACTCGCCCCTAATTCACTTGCGACAGACCTTGTTAAATTTCCAATTCCGGCCTTTGAGGCGTAGTAGGCGGACTCCGGTACTGGGCCAACTCGCTCTGCATAGACACTCGAAAAATTAATAATTTTTCCACTACCCACAGGACCCATTGCTTTGGCAGCGGCTCTGTTGAGCAGCCAAGTTCCGGTTAAATTGACATCAATTACTCGTTGCCACTCTTCAAGTGATGTATCTACCAACCCCTTTCGGAGCATTATTCCTGCCAAATTGACAAAAACATCAAGAGGTTGGCTCACCGTAGCGTGCTCAAATGTTTTCGTGACATCTTGTTCTTTTGTTACGTCGCATAACAAAATTTCTACATCCACACCTTGGCTGCGAAGGTCATTTGCAATTTTATTTAGCACCTGAGCCTCACTAGGATGATCAGAAATAAATATTTTTGCACCGAGACGAGCAAGAACTCGAGCGCTTCGATTACCGAGAGTCCCCGCCGCACCGGTAATTAGTGCACTTCTTCCATTTAGCGAGAACAATGTATCAATCATGTTGATACAGTAGCCAAGAATTAGATGACAAAACTAAATTAATCCTTTGATTCAATGGCTAAATTAAGATTAATGATTATTCAAAGGCTAAAAAACCCAATGCGGAGAATCAATGCTTTTACTTTTGGGCTTATAGCAACCGTAGCGCTATTGCTTTCCCTCCTCTCAGTAACAAATTCAAGTGCATCTGTGCAAACTTGGAGAGTCGTTTCAATTCCAGGAGATCATGACGCAATCATAGGCGTGAGTTGCTATTCGGCTGTTAATTGCGTTGGAGTCAGTGAATTTTCTGGCCAAATAAGTATTTCCAATACATCGGGAAATACTTGGACAGAAATTCATCCGAAGAACCTCGGAGGTTTTGCGTTTACTTCAATCAAATGCCTATCGAACAAATTTTGCCTTGCTACTGGACAAATTGGATCATTGCCTTCAATTGGCGCCGCGATCTATTCATCACATAATGGTGGTATTAACTGGAAATTCTCGCTAAAGGTTCCGGTACGACATAGCTCAAAGTTTCAACTGAATGACGCGAACTGCCCAACCAAAAACATATGCCTTGTCAGTGGAACTACAGGAGCTAAAGGCGTTCTTTACCGAACAATTAACTCAGGTAAGTCATGGAAAAGTGTTGTGCTCCCAAAACAACCACCGAATGGATCGATTCAAGCCATTGCATGCCCTAGTTCAACTGTTTGCTACACCGTACAGGGGTCAGAAGCACTTGTATATAAGTCTGTAGATAGTGGACTCTCATGGAAAACATTGAATGTGCCAAATAATTTCAACTTTTATAGTTCTGAAAAAGACACCCCAACGGGTTTAGATGCAATTTCGTGTGGGTCTGAAAACTTCTGCGTAGCTGGTGGGTACATCGCTCATCCAAAATTACAGGGCACAACCCAACCAATTAAATGGGTCACAACGAACGGTGGAATCTCGTGGTATTTCTCCAACTCATTCGCATCGACTGGTGCAAAATCAACTTTTGCAGTAAACGTGCATGGAATTTCATGCTCTACTAGTCATGACTGCACAATTGGATTGTCCTATGGGCAGTTATATGCAACCTCTGATGCTGGCAGAAGCTGGCTCCGAGATCGAAACATTCCAAGCCCGAACAACAATGTCTTATCCCTGAACTGCACTAGTGCGGCGCACTGCATCGCTACAGTTATTTCTATTTTTCCTCAAAAATCATTCACTTCTGGGGAGATATGGGTTCGAAGCAAGTGAAATTTTAACAAGGTTCGTACTAACTTTCACTAACAAAGCAAGGTAGTCTTTTCTCACAAATCGTAATTGGGTGTGGGGAATTTATGCCAACGAGCAACGTAAATGATTCTTCTTTAGAAATCAAAGATTTCTATGATCAGCCATCCTCTGTCGTTCATCCGGCACTTAAGAAATGGCACGACGAACGAAGAAAATCTGGTGGTCCATTCAGGCCTGATTTCAAGATGTACACAGGACATGGCTCTCCTGAAATGACCGCAGATAGAATTTCTTTACTACAGGACTTGGGAGCAGAGTCACTTCTTTTGGCATGGGATCTCCCAACACAACTTGGTTTAGATCCAGATCATCGATTATCACGTAAACAAGTAGGCAGAGCGGGGGTGTCAACATCTTCACTTGATGACATGAGAACCATTTGCTCTAAAATTGACTTAAGGAAATTGAAGAGCATTGGCACACTCGCGAATTCCCTCGGACCAGTTGGCTTAGCTCTAATTATTGAAGTTCTAGTTGAAGCTGATGTATCAAACACTGCAATTTATCTTCAAAATGATCCGCTTAAGGAATTCACCGCTCGCGGAACAGAAATATTTGAACCTCACGATTCGGTTCGCTTAGCTTGTGACGTTGCCGAATACGTAATTAAAAATGAAATACCTGGTCATGCAATTACAGTTTGCTCTAACCATTACGACATTGCAGGAGCTGGGCCAATTGTTGCACTTGGTTTAGCACTTGCTAATGGTGTTGCCTATATGGACAATCTTGTTTCCAGGGGCATTACCCCAGAGCATGCTGCAAGAACAATTTCGTTCTTTGTCAACGAACGCAGCGACTTTTTCATTACGGCAGCACTTTTTAGAACAACGCGCGAATTATGGGCGGATATTCTCTCGAACATCTATGAGGTTTCACCCGAAGCAGTCGGGCCACTTCATATTATGGGATATGCTCATGGACTTGAAGCTCCGGAAGAACCACTTGTAAACGTAGCAAGGGTTGCCGTAAGCATCGCAGCCGCAACTCTGGGTGGGGCAGACACACTCTGTGCGGCTGCATACGACGAAGCATTGAGAATTCCGTCTGATGACGCCGCGGCACTTGCATTGCGAACTATTCAAGTAGCAAGTTCTGAGCATGGAATGAGTGACACCATAGATCCGCTTAACGGGTCATACAAGTATGAGTCACTTTGTAAAGAGATTTACGATGGAGCAATGAACACATTTAGTGAGGTTCAAGAACGAGGTGGTGCGATTTCCTGTATCGAGAATGGATTCACACTCTCAATGCTCGCAATAAGCCAACAACACCGTCACGAGCAACTTAAGAGCGGAACACGCCCTTGGATTGGTGTAAATACACTTTCACGACCTGACTATCGTCACTTATTTCTTGGCTCTTCTCAAGGTGATTCTCGACTTCGTGACGAAGAAGCCGTTCTTGCATTTCGTGCCACTTCGCGCAAAAAAACCTTCTCGCAGCAAACGGCTCACCCTTTAAAAGAAATTGAAAGAATTGCAGAAACAGGTGAGAACATCGTCCATGCCGTACGAATTGCGCTTAGGTCTGGAGCCACTACCGAGCAAATAATTACCTCGATTCGTGCTGGTTTTAATTCAAGAAATTCACATCGAAGCCAACTATGAAAATAATTATTGGAAAAATTGGACTCGATGGACACGATGTCGGTATTCGTTTACTTGCTAAATCTTTGAGAGATGTCGGAGCCGAAGTTATTTATCTTGGAAAACGTCAAACACCCGAAGACTTTGTAGCTGCAGCGATTCAAGAAGATGCAGACGCTATAGGAGTTGGATCGCTTACTGGTGGTCTCGCTGACTTGACATTAGAGATGCAGGATGGTCTCATCAAAGAAGGCCTTGGAGACATTCGTATTGTTGCCGGAGGGATTCTTGAATCTGAAGATGAAGCAATGCTACAAAGTGCTGGCATTAGATTTTTCGGCCCTGATTCATCATTAAGTGATGTTGTAAACGCTCTACTAGGAGAAAAATAGTGACCAACCGTGTCCCCTTGCTTTCAAAAAACGAAATGGATCCTAAGCTTTTGGATCTTGCGGCATATAAGCGCGGAGGTCAAGAGGAACCTTTCAACATTTATCGAACTTTGGCTCACCATCCTCAAATGGTTAGAGAATGGTTGCAATTTGCCGATTCACTTCGCTTCAATGCAAAGTTATCGGGCAGAGATCGAGAGTTGCTGATTCTGCGTACTGGAGTTAATTGCAAATGTGAATATGAGTGGGGACAGCATGTTCCTTATGCTCGCCAGGCTGGTATGAGCGAGGATGAAGTAAGTGCAATAGCAAGTCCAATTTCTTCTTGGAATTGGAGTGAAAAAGACATAGTTCTATTGTCAGTTGCAGACGAACTTCACTCTTCATCAAACATCAATGAATCACTTTGGACGTCGCTTTCAGCTCACTTTCAAAATGATGAACTTATTGAAATAATTATGCTCGTCGGGCAATACCACTTGGTTTCATTTGTTCTCAATGGGTTCTCAGTGGAGCGAGATGCGGGTTTGGTTCCATTTCCTTCAGATTTAACAAAGTGATTGATTGCCTCAGCCGACTAATGACGTTATTGTGATGGTAAATAAGTCTCAGGAGGAAATGTGCCGCGACAAGACGATGGATCATGGACACCACCTAGCTACAGTGTTGACCCCAATGGCAAAGTTATAGGTTATGTGAATAAGAGGTCTCCTAATAATTGGGGTCGTTGGGGCGAGTTTGATGAACGTGGAACAACAAATTACATAACAGCTGAAATGATTCGTAATGCTGCCTCCTTGATTAAAAGGGGGCAATCTTTTAGCCTCGCGATTCCACTTGATCGCTGGGGGCCAGTTCACCCAGCCCGTGCAGGCGGCATTGTGCATCAATTCTCTTGGACTGGTTCAGATGCAGTTATTGGGGGCGAACTGACGTCGGGAATACCGGGAGGCTTCCAGGGTTCCGATGATTATATCTTTATGCCGCTTCAAGGCAGCACTCAATGGGATGCGCTCTGTCATTACAGCTTTGACGACTGTATTTACAATGGGTTTTGGGTTGCAAACACTGAAAGTTTCGCCGGAGCAAGACGAAATGCGATCAGTCAACAGAAAGATCGCCTCACGGGTCGTGGTGTCCTACTCGACATTGCGCGTCACATCGGAGTTAATCGACTTGAACCAGGATTTGCAATAACTTCAGAGCACTTAAATGACTGTGCAAAGGCTCAAAGTGTAGACATCAATTCTGGAGACATTCTCTTAATTCGCACTGGTCACCTTGGATGGTGGTACGAACTGGAGCAGACCGAAAAAAGTAAGTTCTGGGATGGATCACCTGGGCTCTCTATAAACTCAGCAGAGTGGATTCACGAGCACGAGATTTCAGCACTTGCTGTAGATAATGGTGCGGTTGAAGTTGAGCCGTTCGAAGATGCTAACGCTATTTATTATCCGTTACACGCGCGGCTAATCAGAGATCTTGGACTGACATTAGGAGAGCTGTGGTGGCTTGATGATTTGGCAACAGCGTGTGAAAAAGAGCATAGATGGGAATTTTTTCTCTGTGCTGCTCCATTGAATGTTTCGAATGGTGCAGGGACACCTTTAAATCCCATTGCAATTCTATAGTTTAACTACCTGACAGCCCACGACCACAGTGCAAGATTAAGTGGGTAAATCAAGTAGCCAAATCTGGTCGTGGAAGACACACACATCAAAACAGCAAAGCAAGCGCTGAGGAGTAACAGCATCTTCGAGAGTGAAGGTGGCCAGTGAGTCTTCAAGTACTTAGCCGCGAAATAGCCACCAACAATGAATGTCCCGGCTGGAAGTATGTGCTTCAAAGGATGCCACCATGAGGCGAGAATGTGGCCAGGTAGTGCACTCGCGGCAGGTGAAGTAACTCCAGATAGCCCGAGCGGGAATGCAAACACGTTGGCAAAGAACGCGTGTGGAGCTTTGATTGCAAATGGCAAAATCGAAGCCACAAGAATCAGGCCCACTACACCGACAAACTGTTTCCACTTCCCCTTGAATTCCTCACTTCTAAGCGTTAGCAATGCTCCAAGCGCAAGTGGCCAAGCAGTGAGTTTCATTGCTGAAGCAAAGCCAATACTTACCGCCGAGACATAAATCTGCTTTCGCTGCAGAGCAACGACGCCAAGCAGCATGAGCGCAAGTATTGGCATATCATCACCACCAGTTGCCAAGAACAGTGCACCGGTTGGAAGCGCAATGAGAACTTGTGCGAGTCGCAACTTCTGTTCCCTCTTAGCTCTAAGGAGCCTCAGAGCGATGAGTCCAAGGGCAATCGTGAGCAGAGACATGACAATGCGCGCATCAGTGAGTCCATAGAACTTATGAGTTATTGCGTCAGGTAGCCCGAATACGCTCATTAAGGGAAAGTACGGAAAGAATGATTCGTAGGTGGGAAGTCCTCTGATGCTGTTAAGAACTTTGCCGTTCTTTACGTCAGTTGTGTAGGGGTCAGTGCCCTTAACAACATTGTTGGCTGAGCGCTCAATCACAGAAACTTCGGGCTGCGCGTAGCCATGTCCGCCATTATTTTGACGCCAATGAGTCTCAAGACCGAGCGGAACGACAACAACGCCGAGTACTAAAAGAATTAGAACAATTTTTCTGAGCGAAAATGAACTTGCCATCTGAGTTCTACCACCCACAAACAGAAACAAGGAGGCGGCGAAGTAGCTGGCAAACGATATGTAGCCCCAGTGCCACTGAGCCGGTTCATTGGAGGTGAGTCCAATGAGCAGCGCAAATGCTCCAGCGCCAAAGTAGAGGAAGCCATCAGATACAACGGGACTAAGAGATGCCCACCAAGAAGTGACGGGACGAATAACCCGCTCAGTGGAAAGTTGCATACATAAATCCTAGTTTGCGTAAGGCAAAAACTGATGAATAACTACTGTGCTCGCCTACTCGGCTGGTATGTAACTGGTGGATACTGATCTTCAAAGAAGTTGCGAATAAGTTTTGAAGACAACTTGGTCTTCTCTTTTAAGACTGCGTGAGAGGTTCCAGGAACAATTGCGAGCTGCGCCCCGGGGACTGCTTCGTACATTGATGTGGTGTGGTTCAGTTCCATGAGGTCGTCATCTCCCGCCATAACAAGCATTGGAACTGAAATCTTCGCGAGTTCTTGAACGCTAAATGCGGGTTCAGTGTCAAACATGTGAAGCGTCTTAGTGATCACTTCACGAGCGTGTTCTTTGCCACTCGGTGAAAGCTCGCCGTACTTAGTGGCCCATTCTTCAAACTGTTCACCTTCAAGATGGAACATCGGCATTGGGCGAAGACCGTTGTAGTGATAGTTAGCTCCGACAAGAACTACGCGCTTAAGTAAATCTGGGCGACGCATGGCAACAATGAGTGCAACGTTCCCTCCGTCTGAGTGGCCAACAAGATAGTGTTTGCCCCCAAGATGCTCCAAAAATGCAATTGTTTCATCAGCCATTTCTTCATAGTGAAACGGAGCGTCGGTATCAGCGGTGCGGCCATGCCCCCTGCGGTCAAAAGCGCAGACACGATACTTTTTGTCAAAATGAGGTGCGAGATTCTTAAGCAAGCTACCGCTGCTACTCATGCCGCCATGAAGCAGTACTAGAGATGGCTTTTTCTTACCTCTACTTATGTAAGTCCAAGTCGAATGCCCATTAAGCGAGATGTATGTCACGAACTAATCGTATTACTTCTGAGACTAGGATTTTATAAATGAGAGCTTTTTTGATAATCGAAAATGAATCAGATTTCCAAGCCCATGTAGCAGAAGTTACAACTGAAGCGACTGATGCCAGTGACCTCAAGATCAAGGTCGAATATTCTTCCATCAACTTCAAAGACACAATGGTCGCAGCCCCTAAGAGCCGTGTGCGTCGTGCACCAAGAATCATTGGTGGCGTAGACGCAGCTGGTGAAGTCGTTGAATCTTCAGACCCAAATTTCCCAGTTGGCTCCAAGGTCGAAGTTCACGGTGATGGCATTGGGGTTTCTCGCGATGGTGGGTTCGCAGAGTTCATTTACGCTCCTTCTCGTCTCGTAACCATCTTGCCAAGCAACATCTCAACGAAGAACTCACAAGTTCTAGGAACTGCTGGGCTAACTGCTGCGCAGTCAATCCTCGCGCTCGAGAACCACGGACTAAAGCTTGGCGGAGAAGTACTCGTCACGGGAGCAACTGGTGGCGTTGGATCAGTTGCAGTTACCCTGCTTGCAAAACGAGGATACAAGCCAGTTGCATCAACTGGCTCACCACAGGAATCGCAGTGGCTCCTTGACCAGGGAGCCGTACGCATCATTGGGCGTGACGAAGTGACCGACAAGACTGACCGCGTACTTGGCTCAGAACTATGGGACGGCGCAATTGACTGCGTTGGTGGTGCAACACTCGCAAACATTCTTCGCAGCCTTAAATACGGAGCGGCTGTTGCTGCTAGTGGACTCCTCGGTGGCATGGACATTCCTGCAACCGTTTATCCGTTCATCACACGAAACGTTGCCTTGATTGGAATCGACTCAGTGGAAGCGACGCCGCAGACACGTGCTGCAGCATGGAAGCTCATTTCAGAAGCCAACCTAGACGTTTCTGATCTGATTGACCGTGTGGCGACACTTGAAGAGTTGCCTGAGGCGCTCGGGGCAGTTGCTAAGGGTGCGACTCGTGGTCGCGTTCTTGTAGTTCCTAGCTAAGAGTTAGCAACAACGCTTGCGGCTTCGCGAGCAATCTCACATGTGCGGCTGAGGTCTTCGCTGCTGTGAGCAAGGGAAACAAACATAATCTCGTAGGCGCCTGGTGCCATGGCAACCCCACGGGTAAGCATCTCGTGAAAGAACCGTCCATAAAGGCCATTGCCACAGATGACATTCGCTTGCGCAATATTCTTTGGTGCATCAAAGGCAGTCTTTGAAACATAGAGACCCATCAGTGGTCCCTGCACTGGAGTCTGTGCGAACAGTCCTCCTGCAGTAATTGCAGCATTGAGGTCTGCAGCGAACGTAGCAACAGTCTTTGAAAGCGCGGCAATGTCACTGGCAGAAACAAGGTCGAGCACTGTGGCTCCAGCACTCATTGCGAGTGGATTGCCACTGAGCGTTCCTGCTTGGTAGACCGGACCATTAGGTGCAAGCACACTAAGGATTTCCTTAGAAGCACCGAACGCTCCTACTGGAAGTCCGCCACCAATAATCTTTCCGAAGCACCAAATGTCTGGCTTTACTCCGAAGAACTCTTGTGCCGAGCCATGTGTGAGGCGAAATCCTGTGATTACCTCGTCAAAAATAAGTAGTGCGCCAACGCGGTCACATTCTGCACGAAGGCCCTTTAAGAATCCTTCGCTAGGCGCAACAATGTTCATGTTCGCAGCGACTGGTTCTACAAGGACGCAAGCAACTGAGTCATCGAGCTGTGGCACGACGTTGTAAGGAGCGACCATGGTGTCAGCAATTGCACCCTCAGTCACACCAGCAGAACCAGCAATACCCATTTCCGCTACCCCACTGCCACCAGCGACGAGTAGTCCGTCAGAGTGTCCGTGGTAGCAACCATCAAACTTCAAGATCTTGGAGCGCTTCGTGTAACCGCGTGCCAGGCGAACAGCACTCATAACGGCTTCAGTGCCAGAAGAAACAAATCGAATCTGCTCTAGACCGTCAATGCGACCAACAATTTTTTCGGCGAGAATGACTTCTTCTTGTGTCGGGGCACCAAAGGTTGTTCCCTTGGTTGCACCAATTTGCAGAGCGCGAACAACTTCGGGGTGTGCGTGTCCGAGAATTGAAGCGCCGTAGGACTGGACGTAGTCAATGTAGGTATTGCCTTCAACGTCTGTGACGTAGGCGCCACTTCCAGAAACAACGGTGTAGGGAGTTCCGCCAACTGAGCTAAATGAGCGAACTGGTGAGTCAACTCCGCCGGGAATAACTGCTTGGGCTCTTTCGAACCACTGTTTATTGGACACGTGCTCTGCTCTACTTAGTTAAAGGTCAAACAGTATTTTAATGGACTCAGCGAGTCGTGCGCCCTGGTCAGTTCCTGCAGTGTCTTTTAGAACAGCCGTAGGTTTGTGTGAAATCTTGGCGACGATGGAGCGAACGAGTACTTCGACCTTTTCGCGGTTCTCAGGGCTGAGGTCTGAGAAGTCCTGGAGACGCTTTTGCATCTCAACATCAATGATTTTGTCCATGTCATCTCTAAACGTGCGGATGATTTCTACCGCTCCTCGAGCACGCTGGTCATCAAGGTATTTCTCAGTTTCAACTTCAACAATCTTCATGGCATCGGCCATTGCGTCTTGGCGACCAGAAAGCGCGGCGTCAACCTTGTCCTTCAAGATCTCGAGGTCAATGCGGTGAATAGTTGAAATTTCTTCAACATCAGAAGTAACTGAGCGCGGAACACTGAGGTCCATGATGAGGACATCGTGGGTAAGGGAGCTGACTGCATCTTTGTTAATCAGCGGCTCAAGTGTCTCAACCGCTGAAATGACTAGTGACGCAGTCTTTAAAAGACCTGGGATCTGATCAAGTGCTGCAACATGGATGCGGTCATCTTGAAGTTCGTTACTGATCGCTTCAGCATTCAATGCAGTGCGGTTGCAAATAGTTAGCTTGGCAATCCCCTTCTCACTAGCGAGTAGAGACTTAACAACGCCTGAGGCCAATTGGCCAGCGCCAATGACAAGCACCTGCGCACCGTCGAGTGCACCCTTATGTTGTTCGCCAGCGAGCTGCGTGGCTGCCTGCGCGAAACTAGTTGTGCCCTTTGCGATGTTCGTGATCGAGCGAACTTTGCGACCAGTTGCAATTGCCCGAGTGAACAGTTCATCGAGTTCCGTGCCGCTGGTGTGTTCAATTTGTGCGAATTCCAGTGCGCGACGAATTTGACCCAAGACTTCGTATTCGCCAGGAATAATGGCCTTGATTCCAGAAGCAACCTGGAAGAGGTGACTTGGGACGTCTTTGTCGAAGTGGATTGTCAGTTTGTCAGCGAAGAGTGCAGCGTCAGTCTGCGTAGCTTCTGCAATGGTTTCGGTGATTTCATCAACCGCACCGTGGAAACGGTCGATAACTGCAAAGACTTCAGTTCGAAGACAGGTGGAAACAAAGACTGCTTCGTAGATGTTTCGGTGGCTCATTAGCGTGCGAAGGACTTTGCCCCATTCATCTTGATGAACGGTGACCTTTTCTAGAAAATCAAGCGAGCAGTGCTCGTGATCGATGCCAACGCTAATTATTCCCACGGAGTCAGTCTAGGGCTCGGTGAACTCTAGAAAAAGTCGTAAAAAGGTCTAATAGAAGGGGCTAACCCAGAGTTGGCCATTGTTACAAGGCCCAATGCCGTAGGTCGAGTTGACGCTCGCGACTGAGCCGCCCTTTTGAATTTGCACACCAATAACGTAAGCAACCGGACAGGTCTTCTGTGAGCCAACTGGAACATCGCTGTAGGCAAATGAGAACGATGCTGTGCTGTTTTGTGAAAGGTTTACATCTTTTGGAGCTTCATTAGCCCTAGTGTCTGGAAACTGAATTGGGCCATTCGACGAAACATCAACAAGTGTGCTCTTTAGAACTGAGCCAGTCTTATCTTGCAAAATAAGTAGTGGCCATCCGTTAAGTGTGCAGTTGCCGGTGGTGGTCTTAGTCAGAGTGATGCTCGATGAAATAGTTCCAGCGGCGCCCTGTCCTTGATTAAAGACTGCGTGAAAATCGCTCCCCTGGCATACAGAACCTGTTGGAATAACTTGGGAAGTTGTAGTGCTCGCCAGTGCTTGCGTAGTTGTTGATGAATTTCCACCAACAACACCGTGTCTAGAAAGCGTATAGATCGCGGCGAATGCCACAAAGATCAATACGGACTTCAGACCCCTTCTCATTTATTGAAGTCCTCGGGATTCACTTGGTCTAGAAATTCACGAAGTTCAGCAACGAGCTCTGCTTCATCAACTGGGGCCACTTCTTCGGCTTCGACCTCATCATCAAGCAGCATTACCTTGCCTTCAGCGTTCATGAGCTCATCGCTCACGAGGATTGGAGCGCCTACGCGCATGGCGAGTGCCACCGCGTCAGATGGACGAGCACTAACGAGAGTTTCAACGTTGTCCCTCAGAATTCGAAGGTTCGCAAAGAAGGTGTTGTCGATCAAAGAAATAATCTCCACGTTGAAAATTCGCCCACCGAGTGCAGTGATGGTGTTGGCGAGAAGATCGTGCGACATGGGGCGAGGAGTCTCAACCTTTTGAAGTGCGTAGGCAATAGCAGCGGCTTCAGGAGCGCCGATGAAAATTGGAAGGACTCTGTTGCCTGGTCCGACTTCTTCAAGCAGCAGAAGTGGAGTTGACGATCCAACGTCGACACGAACTGCTCGGAGAACTACTTCAATCATGATGCCAGCCTAGACGGCAAAGTCAACAAATGTTTGTCGTTAATTTCCTAGGAATTTAGCAAGCGCGCGCTCGTGCAGAGCAGCGCGAAGTTGTGCCAGTTCTCCAGCCAACTCAATCGCTACTTCCCTAGCGCCGTCGGCGCTCTTTAGAGAAGGCTGTGAAGCAATGATGTCTTCAAGAACGCCAACCTCACGGTCGACAACACGACGCAGCGCTCCAAGAATGCGAACATCAACGCCGCGGTCAATAAGTCCGCTGAGTGAGTAGCCAATGCGCACATCTACATCGGTGAAGACAACATCATTAGACAAGTTCTCGGAGAAAATAAGTCCCGCAGATTGCAGCTGCTTAACTGACTCAGCGTCAAGACCAGTTGCCTTAGTGAACTCAGCGAGTGTGTAGTACTTAGACGTTGCGCCTGAGACTGCTGGGTGACGAGGAGCCTGAGGGGTTGGAAGCAACGTAAGAGGCTGCACGGTGCGCTCAGGAGTCGACATTGAAACAATGTTGCTCTGGTTCGCACGTGCAACTTGGCGAAGTGCTGGTGCTACTGGAGTGTCATCTAGGAGACCCTGCTCAATGAGGCGAAAGCGAATAACGCGAAGTGGAATGAATTCCTCTTGCGCCAAACGAATTGCTTCACGAAGACAAGCAACATCTCTTTCAGAGTAGAGACGGTAACCCTTTTTAGAACGAGAAGGAACTACAAGACCACGGTCCTCGTAGTAGCGCAGCTTGGAAAGTTCGATATCGGGAAACTGCTCGCGAAGTGCGGCGTGCACCTCACCAATTTTTAGTTTTCCGTTAGAGATACTCATAGTTAGTTTGATTCCCAGAAGACTAGTTTGAATTTCCCGATCTGAACTTCGTCAGCCGAGTGCAGCGCGGTCTCTTCGACTCGTGCTCCATTTACGTAAGTGCCATTGAGGCTATTTAGGTCGCGAAGGGTGATGCGTCCACTCGCGGTGCGAGTAAAGATTGCGTGGTGGCGGCTTACGCTCACGTCATCAAGAAGAATTTCTGCTGATTCGTCACGGCCAACGGTTGTTATTTCATTAACAATGTCAAACCTGGTTCCAGCAGTGAGACCTGTGGCGATTACAAGTTGATCACCATGCTTCGCATTCGTGTCAGCAGACGCTGGGTGCAGTGCTTCATTGGTTGCAACAACAGGAAGAGCGATTGTTTCTGGTGACGTTGTATCTACCTGGGGAGCACCACAAGACCAGCAAAAATTTGCATTGGCATTGAGTATTTCTCCACAGCGGCGACAGGTCATGTTGTTACCCTACTTAAATTTCTTAACGAGCGCTTAGGCGCTAGTTATTGGTAAGGGTGGCGTAACCAGCTGCGTCTAGTAGTGATTCAAAGTCGGCCGGAGATGTTGTTGTGATCTCGCAAATCCAGGCACCATAGGGGTCTGCATTTACATTTTCTGGCGAAGAAGTTAGTGAATCATTTACTGCAGTAATGGTTCCGCTCACTGGAGCGTAGATTTCGCTGACTGACTTGGTTGATTCAACTTCACCCATAGATCCGCCAACTGCGACTGATGCACCAACACTTGGAAGCGCCACGTAGACAATGTCTCCAAGTGCGTCTTGTGCATAATCAGTGATTCCAACTCGAACAACGTCACCAGTTATTTGGGCCCACTCGTGGTCCGTGCTGTAACGAAGATCGGAAGGAATTTGCATGGGTACAATCTACAAGATTTTGGCGTCTCGTCTCCCTTGGCGCCCGGTCCTCAGCGCCTCGAGCGCTGGGCGAACGTAACTAAACAGGACTATGTAGGAAAGGACGAGCCCCACGGTTCCAAGAGCCCACGTGGCGTCTCTCAAGAGGTTCTGCCAGCCGTTCGCAGGCAACTCATTATTGCTCGTCAGGAGAAAAAGTGGAAATGTCCCCATCAGCAAAAAGGTCGATAGCTTGCCTATTTTTAGGACATTGATTCGAGCGGCTCCGAGCAGTGCCAAAAGTACAGTCAGCGCAGAAACAATCACTTCTCGGACCAAGACGCATAGAGAAAACCACCAGGGAGCCCCGTGAGCAATGGAGGTCGCAAGTAGCCCAGTCATCACCAAGATGCGATCAGCCGTGGGGTCAATGATCTTGCCAATGGTTGAAACTTGCTTAAGACGTCTGGCCAGGTAGCCATCAATCCAGTCGGTTCCACCAATGCTTACGAGCAACCAAGCCGCTTCAGCTCGGTGCCCAGTTGTGAAAAGGAGTTGAAGAAAGACAGGAATTGCACAGAGGCGAATGAGCGTTACTAAATTTGCCCAGGTCCAAATGCCAGCGTCAGTTTCTTCGGCGTTTGTCACGCGCAGTTTCTAAGCAACCGTAATTGACTTGTCGAGGTAGACGTCCTGGACAGCATTGATAATTTCAATTCCGTCTTTCATTGGACGCTGGAAGGCTTTACGACCAAGAATCAGTCCCGTTCCCCCACCGCGCTTGGAAATAACTGCAGTTCTGACTGCGTCGTTGAGGTCGCTCGCGCCCTTCGATTCCCCACCAGAGTTAATGAGCGAGATGCGTCCGCTGTAGCAATTAGCCACTTGCCAGCGCGCGAGGTCAATTGGGTTGTCAGTAGTGAGCTCGGAATAGACCTTCGGGTGAGTTTTTCCAACCTTGACAGCGTTGAACCCACCATTAGTCTCACTGAGCTTTTGCTTGATGATGTCAGCGCCAATGGTGACACCAATGTGATTCGCCTGACCTTCTAAGTCTGCTGAAAGTGCGTGGTCCACGCCGTCAACCTTGAAGGCATCATTACGTAAGTAGCACCAGAGCACGGTAAAGAGTCCGAGTTCGTGTGCTTCAGCGAAGGCCTTCGAGATCTCTTGGATCTGGCGACCTGATTGCTCGCTACCGAAGTAGATGGTCGCACCAATGCCAGCGGCGCCCATGTCGGCTGCTTGCTGGGCGCTAGCGAACTGAATCTGGTCGTAAGCAGTTGGAAAACGAAGCAGGTCATTGTGGTTGATCTTGACAATAAAGGGAACTTTGCTTGCGTACTTCTTAGAAACTGACGCGAGTGCTCCGTAGGTGGATGCAATTGCATTACATCCAGCTTCAATAGCCAGGTCGCAGAGTCTCGCTGGGTCGAAGTACTCAGGATTCGGTGCGAAGCTCGCTGCAGCTGAGTGTTCAATACCTTGATCAACAGGCAAGATGGAAACATATCCAGTGCCACCGAGGCGACCATGGGCGAAGAGTCGAGCCATGTTGGCCTTCACCGCCTTCGAGCGGTCGGTCTTGTCGAAGATCTTTGTTAGATAGTCCGGTCCCGGAACGTGTATGAGTTCCTTGGGAAAAGCGGTGGCTTTATGGTCAAGTAGCAACGAAGCTTCGTCGCCCAGTAATGAGGCAATATCCATGTCTTTTACAATACAGCGCCGCTAGTTACCAGTGCGTACACTGGACCTACTTATGGACATTGAATACAGAGATCAATTCGTTAGGCGCCTGCAGACTGTTCATGGTCTCTACTACGAAGCCTGTGACACCATGACACAAGAGCAGGTGAACTACGTCGAGAAGCTTGGCGTTTTGCCAATTGCCTTCTCGCTCGTGCACATTGTTTTGATGGTCGACAGCACGCTCTGGATTGCGGGCGGACCTGCGCCTCTTTTCAATGAAGAGTGGGCAAAGAAAATGGGACTCGCTATCGCGGACCACGGCAAAGAGCTAAGCGTTGATGAAATGATGCACCAAAAAATTGGTGACTTCGAAGAATTTAAAAAGTTCATGCGTCTTGTTTTTACCAATACAGAAAACTTCATTGGCAGTATTGAGCCAGCTGATTTCTCCAGAGTTCTCCTCACCTACCCCTACCCCGAGAAAGTTGCAAAGACATTCTCAGCGCGTATGGGAAGAGAAGACGGCATCACTGTCAGCATCGGAATGGAATGCTGGGTTTATCAGCATCTGCTCAGGCACATGGGAGAGATTGAGCATGCACGAGGACTCGTTGGTCTTGAAGGCATGACTTCATAATTTTGAGTTTATTAATAAGGGGGGCCAATGGCTGAAATTAAAGGAACATACAACGAGAAGTTTGCGGGAGTCGCTGAGTCGCTTTCAAAGTCGCTCGACGCCGGTACGGACGTTGGAGCATCAGTTTGTGTGATTCACAAGGGTGAAGTTGTCGTAGACATCTGGGGCGGTTACAAAGAAGAAGCCAAGATCAACGAATGGCAAGAAGATACTCTCGTCAACGTTTGGTCCACCACCAAGACCATGACGTTTCTTGTCTCTCTCATGTTGCACGACCGAGGCGTTATCAACATCAATGACCCGGTCGCAAAGTACTGGCCAGAGTTCGCACAAAATGGCAAATCCGATATCACGGTAAAGAACATCCTCAGTCACACCGCAGGACTATCTGGATGGGACGTTGAGCTAAAGGCTGAGGACTACGCAAACTGGGACTTCTGTGTTGAATCACTCGCGGCGCAGGCTCCATGGTGGAGCGACCGCAAGCAGTCTGGCTACCACGCAATTTCGCAGGGCTACCTCATTGGAGAAGTAGTTCGCCGTGCAACTGGAACAACTATTGGACAGTTCTTTAAGCAAGAAGTCGCTGACGTTCTTGGCGCAGACTTCTACATTGGTCTTCCTGAAAGCGAAGAAGGTCGCGTGAGTCTCGTTATTCCACCTGCTGCAAATGCTGACCTTGCAACTGCAATCATGGCGGACCCCACATCAGTTGTAGCAAAAACTTTTGGAAATCCGCGATGGTCTGAAGCGGCAACCATGCCTCACAACCGTTGGTGGCGAGCCGCAGAAATTCCAGCAGCTGGTGGACATGGGAACGCCAAGAGCGTTGCCACAATCCAGTCAATCATTGCTAACAAGGGTGACTATAACGGCAAGCGATTCTTCTCAGAAAAGACTAACGAGCTCATCTTTGAAACGCAGGCCAAGGGCATGGACCTCAATCTCGGAGTTGACTCACACTTTGGTGGCGCAGGATACGGACTTGCTTCAGCGACTGTTCCACTCGGACCAGCCTCTTGTTACTGGGGTGGCTACGGTGGAAGCATCATCACTATGGACCAAGATCTTGGCATCACTGTTTCTTACATGATGAACAAGATGCTCCAAACGGTGGTTGGTGACTCACGCGGTGGCGACATTGGTGTCGCTGCAGTTACTGCACTATTTAGTTAGTCAACCTTTTTCTTAGAGACCGGAGTCTTTCGACGTTTGCGGTTCTTCTGAGGTGCAGTTGATCCAAGCATTGCTAAGCGGTCTTTAGCGTCGTAGGCTTCAGCGTCACTTAGAACAACGCGTGCGAACATCTCACGCGCTCCCCCAAAGTCACCAGCACGGTCAAGAACGTCACCGAGTGCGTACCAAAGACGAAGGTGGCGGAATGATGGGTTGCGAAGATTACGTGCAGCGCCAGCTTTAGTTAGTAGCTCAATTGCTTCTGGGTACTTTTGCTGATCAGCAAGTGCTGCGGCCATAACAATGCGGCCTTCAACGAGAGTTTCAGCTGATGGTTCACTAGCTTCGAGTGCAACGAACGACTTTTCAACAGCGCGGTAGCGCATGTTTGCTCGTTCGCAGTCCATCACCTTTGGAAGGTGCTCTGGGTCACCAGTGATCTGGAAGTGTGCAGCCAAGTGAATACGAGCCATTGACCAGCGTTCTGCTTTGTAAGCAGCAAGTCCAGTTAATTCGCGAACTGGACCAACACCTGGAACGGCGTCAGAAACAATGCGTCCGAGTCGAAGTGCTTCTTCGTAGCGCTTGCGGTCATAGCCTTCAGCAGCCTTTGCGAGGAATGCGACAGTTTTTTCGCGCATGTAAGCAGTTCCAATGAATGCTTTACGCACGTCTGCAGCAACATCGCCAGGAAGCGTGTACTTAACAGTGGCCTTTGCTTTGCGTGGAGTTGCCGGGCGNCTTGGTCGGTCGTCTTCAACCCATTCAGTTCCAAGTGGATCGGGATTGCGACCTGCACTAAGCGTTGTTTCCATTTCTGGACCCTGCGAGTGAATAGCACTGGCGCCACGACGTGCAACGCCACCCCAGCCCTTGCCCTTAGCGAATGCTTCTGCTTTGTTGCGAGCAATTTCTTCAGGTGTTAGTTCGTACTGACGCGGACGCGATGGACGACGGTCGCCTTGCGGGCGAGCTCCCCTAGAAGGCGCAGCTCTGCGATCATCACGGTCAAAACGTTCACGAGGNGGACCAGAAGGNCGACGGTCATCGCGCTCGTAGCGATCGCGTGGAGGACCTGACGGTCTGCGGTCGTCGCGTTCGTAGCGATCTTCACGTGGGTAACGAGATGGTGCACTGTCAGCTCTGCGAGGATCGCGAGCTGGACGTGGGTCTCTGCTCGGGCGTGCGTCACGACTTGGTCGAGCGTCCCTGCTTGGACGTGCACTTGGTCGACCCGATCCAGTTGGACGAGGACGACGTTCTTCGAATTCNCCTTCACGGCGGCGATAGCTTGATCGACCATCGCGTTCATCGTCACCAGGACGTGGACCGTAGCCACCGCGTTGTTCTATGCGCCGCTCGGCTCCCGGCTTTGCGGTGCTGCGACTCTGGTAACTAGGGCGTTCATCGCGGTCACGGTACGGCTTCTTTGCTCCATCAGATGATGAACTTCTGCGAGCAGAGTCGCCTTTTCGGTTCGGGACTGGACGTCCATTTCCACCACCACGGCCACCTTGTGCAGGTCGCCCAGCGCCAGAGGCGCGACGGGGTGTGGGGTTTGGAAGAAGGCATTCGTCAATACTACTAGCGATTAGCTAGTTATCAAAAATAATTTTTGACTCGAGACCATTTCGTCAATAATTCGAGAAACAGTGAGCGCAGTAAGTCGTTCATTGCCTTCAGTTGCTGCCTTGAAAGCTTCCGTATTCTCTACCTGAATCCAGTGTGCGAACTGTAATTGGCGCTCATCACCAACAATTTGTCCTTCAACGCTGTATGTACCAATAAGCGTCGCTCCTTCAATTGAAGAAGGATCAAATGCAGCTCCATTGTGCGCTTCTTCAACAACGAGAGCAAGCGTTCCAGTCGTCTGCTCATTTGGCTCGGTAATAGGAGACGTTGAAGCCACGATGGTGAACTCCATTCCAGCGTCTTTGTGCTCGTGAGAATCTACAAAGTCAGGTCGACGCTGCATCTCGAGGAACTTCATGCGAGTCGGGTAAAGAACCACTGCAATGCGGTCATAGATTGGCGCACCAGCAGTTTGCTCCATCACTTCACCGAAAAAAACAATTCGAGCACCCAGGTCTTTAAGAATTCGCATTGGGTTGTATTCATCGTCGGCCTGTGACCCAGAGATGTCGCTTTCACGACCATCTGCGTATACAGCCTTCTTGCGATACTTCATGAGGTTAAGCGCATAGAACGGTCCGTCAGTCTCGCGATCCATCTCTAGCCAACCGCGAACCATTTCCTTGTTTACTAATCCATAGCGTGGGTTATCTGAAGACATAATTTCTCCTTAGGCAGTCTGAATACTTAGTGCGGTGTGATCAACGTAGTCGGGATGTCCCTCAAGGCTCATCAGCATGACTGAGATGTGTGGAGACAGTGCAGCAATTGCCTTCACGTCTACGTCACCCTCAACTTGAATCTGGTGCCATGAGCGAAGAACTCTTCCATCTCCCATAATTGCGCCTTCCACATCAAATGACGCAACGAGGTGAGAATTTGGAACAGACGTCGGATCAAATGCTGCGTCAGAGCTTTCGTGTTCAACAATGATCACGGTCTCACCCTTTTCGACTGCAACGCCTGGTGAACTAGGCGTGGTCTGAGCACACACCGTGAATTCCATGCCAGCATCTTTGTGTTCGTGAAGTTCAATGAACGCTGGAGTTGCGAACATCTTTAATGTTTCTTTGCGTGATGGATAACGAACAGTTGCAATGCGGTGCCACTGCGGATTGTGGCTTCCAGCTTGATCAACAACGATTCCAATGTAGGCAACCATGCCTCCCATTTCATCAATGTTGAACGATGGGTTATAGAGGTCATCAGCTTCAATGCCAGTGATGTTCGTCACCACCCCGTCGTCGTAAATTGCGTACGGGCGGTACTTCATCAAGTTGAAGAACCAAACTGTGCCATCGTTCGCAAACTTCTCTTCAAACCACTTCATAACAAGTGGCGTGTTCATTGTTCCGTAGCGTGGATTTTCAGGTCTTGCCATAACTACTCGCCTAACTTGCAGACATAGCCTGCGCGTGGATCTATTTTTCCACCGTAGACATCTTCATAAAGTTTCACAATTGAAATCTCATCTGAGAAGTCTTCTAGCTTCAACCAGCCAAGTGCGTTGTCAATAAAGAGCAGCCACTTCTCTTCAACTCGATCATGGAGTCCTTCGCGGCCCCACTCAGTTGTTCGCTTCGCAATCTGTGTTGGCGCAAACAAGAACTCAGGCTTAGGACCCTTTAGGTTGCCCTTCGCAATGTCCAGCGAACTGCTGTCTTGAGCTGACTTCGCAGTGTCTGAAGCCTTAATGCCCGCAACGCTTTCATTGAACTGTGTTCCTCCGCACATCATTGAGTACTTGAGGTTTTCTGCGAGGCGTTCGTGGATGTCAAAGGTGACGTGGCGATTACCACTGAAGTCACAGTAACTAGTTGGTGCGAGAGGAATTTTGTCTATTTCTTCGTAGCTAAACACTTCGTCGTAGATGCCAAGTGACTTTGTGAATTCCACGTTGCCCTGTGAAGTGACACCCACCGTATGAAGTCCTCGGTTGTGGCAAAGAAACGCGGTGGAGATTGCAGTCTTTGACGATGCACTCGAGAACACAACTTGAGTGGCACCAAAATCATTGTTGTCAAACAAGAAGTCGTCCATTACGAACCCGGTGTAGAACAACGGGTAGAGCAGCATCTGCTGAGTGTCGTAGAGATCGCCAGTTCTGGAGAACATGTTGACGTTGTAGTACCAGTTATAGGCCTTGGCTAGGTGTGAACGGTGAGCAGAGCCATCAGTAAAACCACGGTCATCAATACGAGTTGGCTCAACAATGAGCTCATCACCCATTGGCCAGTAACCGAAGAATCGCTGACCTTCAGCAAATCCTTGTGCGCGAGATTCAACAACTTCAGCAAAGCCCCAGACAGGAACACGTCCCCATCCATCTTCTGCTGGAAAGAAGTCCCAGTAACTCATCATTGATCCGAACTGAACGTACGAGATGTTGTTAGTTGAGAATCCGAACTTCTGAACAGCGAGGCGTGCTTGCCCAGTTTCAAGAACTGCAGATTCGCCGTGAACAACGCGAGCCTGCGCGTGGTCCTTCCTATTGATTTCAATGTATGTCGTCATGTGTATCTAGTAAGCGCAGTAGGAATTCTGGAATTCATCTTGCACAACACAGGCATCTTCATAGCGAGTGTCACAGTTGAGTTGCTCTTCAAGAATTCGAGTCTCAAAGCGCCAACCTTCAGGCATGTTCAAGATATCACCCAACTTGGCGAGCTTCTCTTCGTTCATTGTTGGGTCAATTGCTTGGCTGAGAGCCTGCATAACGTAGCGCTTGCCATCTGGGTTAATGAGCTCATAAATGCGGCGACCTTTATTCCACGCAAAGAACGCCTTGCGGTCAACAAATGACTCGAGGTACCCACCCATTTTCAAAGCTTCAATAGGAAAGTTGACTGATGCAATTAGTCGCATTGGGAGTCCTTGGAAATCTTCCAAAACGAGAGGATCAGGTTGGCCATCTTTTCCAATGAGGTCAAGAGTCCAGTAGCGAGGGCCGTTTCTAATGCAGATTGTTGCGCCCTTCTCCTTAGCAATGGCGTCAGTGTCTACTGCATCCCAAGCGTCTTGTGGACAGTCGTTAATGAACTGTGTGCCCCATACTTCAGCGACGATTTCAGTTGGATTGACTGTTGCGAATAGAAATTCTCCGTAACGAACCAAGTACATGTTTTCCATGTGTAGATCTAGCTTTACGTCGGTCATGTTTTCCCCTTAAGAGTTACTGAATAGTAACCATTTTTTCGAACGCTAAGAGGCGCAGTATCTACGTATTTTTTATATGTTCATGCACAGCTTGGGTAAGCACATCAATTCGTCTTGTAAGTTCGGCAATTTCCTTCGCAACGGTAAGAGTTTCGTTATCAATTTGGTAGGTGTGCAGTGCTAATTCACTGGCAATCTGGTCAGCTCTCTTAGCGGCAATTAAAAGGATTGCCCCTTGCATCGCGGCGAGACACGACAGCACAAGGTTGAGCAAGATAAAAGGATATGGGTCAAATCCGTGGTGACCGTTGTAAACCATCCAGATAGCGAGAAAGATAAGGGCACTAAAAACAAATGGCCAAGATCCCATTGAATTTCTCATTACATCCGCAGCGCGTTCACCCATCGAAAGCTGATCGCCACTTCGAACGTGTTTGTGATGTTTCCAATTACTCATAAGCACCATCCCTCTCTCTCAGTAAAGCAGAAAACCCTCTCCCGAAGGAGAGGGTTTTCTTATCGTTACTTTTAGTTAGTACTTAGCAATAAGGATGATCTGTGAAACTGCAAGCACCGCGAGCACAATGAACAAAATCGCACGTTGCATTCCAACTGGAGCTGACATTGTCTTCTTTGCATAGTTACTGTTTGGGTCCAGCAGCAAAGCATCTTGGTACAGCGCACCAATACCAACGAGTGCAGCGTCAAACTGCAACTCATTCCACTTGCATAAACGAAGTCAGCGGATACCATTAAATGCCTTTATTTGCTTGAGAATGCGAAAACCCCCCCACCGTGAGGTGGGGGGGGGTTTTCAAGAAATCCGGCGGCGACCTACTCTCCCAGGGGGGGACCCCCAAGTACCATCGGCGCAGATGGGCTTAACTTCTGTGTTCGGAATGGGAACAGGTGTGACTCCATCGCCAAAACCACCGGAAACTGTGCGCTTGCCTACCTTGCGGTGGCGAAACGGAGAGGTGGTTTAAACCCTCCGCTCCTTGAGCGTCTTAGAACGAGCACGAGCATCATTAAATTCAAGCCCTCGGCCGATTAGTACCGGTCAGCTGAATGCATTACTGCACTTACACTTCCGGCCTATCAACGTGGTGATCTCGCCACGGGCCTTACCTGGTTAACCCAGTGAGAAATTTTATCTTGAAACGGGCTTCGCACTTAGATGCTTTCAGCGCTTATCCCACCCGCAGGTCGCAAAACAGCCATGCCCTTGGCAGGACAACTGTCACACGAGAGCTGCGTTCGTCCCGGTCCTCTCGTACTAGGGACAACCTTTCTCAAATTTCTTGCGGCTGCATCGGATAGAGACCGAACTGTCTCACGACGTTCTGAACCCAGCTCGCGTACCGCTTTAATGGGCGAACAGCCCAACCCTTGGGACCGGCTTCAGCCCCAGGATGCGACGAGCCGACATCGAGGTGCCAAACTTCCCCGTCGATATGGACTCTTGGGGGAAATAAGCCTGTTATCCCCGGCGTACCTTTTATCCGTTGAGCGATGGCGCTTCCACAAGCAACCACCGGATCACTATGCCCTACTTTCGTACCTGCTTGACCTGTAAGTCTCGCAGTCAAGCTCCCTTGTGTCATTGCACTCAACAGCTGATTGCCAACCAGCTTGAGGGAACCTTTGGGCGCCTCCGTTACATTTTAGGAGGCGACCGCCCCAGTCAAACTACCCGCCTGACGCTGTTCCTGATCCGGATTACGGACCGAGGTTAGGGTTCCGGCGCAGAAAGGGTGGTATTTCACCAATGGCTCCAGGACAGCTAGCGCCGTCCCTTCAAAGCCTCCCACCTATCCTACACAAACTGAACCAAAACCCAACATCAAGTTATAGTAAAGGTGCACGGGGTCTTTTCGTCCTGATGCAGCTAACGAGCATCTTTACTCGTAATTCAATTTCGCCGAGTCTCTAGTTGAGACAGTTTGGAAGTCGTTACTCCATTCGTGCAGGTCGGAACTTACCCGACAAGGAATTTCGCTACCTTAGGACCGTTATAGTTACGGCCGCCGTTTACTGGGGCTTAGGTTCTCAGCTTCGCCTTACGGCTAACCGATCCCCGTAACCTTCCAGCACCGGGCAGGAGTCAGAGCGTATACATCGTCTTACGACTTAGCACGCTCCTGTGTTTTTGGTAAACAGTCGCTTCCAACAATTCTCTGCGACCTACTCACGCTTCGGACGCGAAGTCCTACACGCTAATTAGGCCATCCTTCTCCCGAAGTTACGGATGCATTTTGCCGAGTTCCTTAACTAGAGTTATCTCGATCGCCTTAGTATTCTCTACTCACCCACCTGTGTCGGTTTGGGGTACGGGCACTACGTTCACTCGCTAGAAGATTTTCTAGGGAGCATAGAATCAGTGACTTCGCCTAATGGCTCGGCATCGTGTCTCAGGCATGTGAACCGCGGATTTGCCTACGGTTCGCCCTACGCACTTACCCCAGGACAACCAACGCCTGGGCTCACCTATCTTCCTCCGTCCCTCCTTTGCTTCCCGCCGCCGGATTTGTCAGTTCGATCCGAAGATCAGCCCCTTAGTACTCCAACTTTGGAATGGACGCGAACGCAGTGGTACAGGAATATCAACCTGTTGTGCATCGACTACGCCTCTCGGCCTCGCCTTAGCTCCCGACTTACCCTGGGAGGATTAGCCTTCCCCAGGAACCCTTGGGTTTACGGCGGAGGGGTTTCTCACCCCTCTCTCGCTACTCATACCAGCATTCTCACTTGAATACGCTCCACGTAGGTTTACACCTCCGCTTCATTGCAAATTCAACGCTCCCCTACCACTACACATAAATGTGCAATTCTAAGCTTCGGCTCTGGACTTGAGCCCCGTTACATTATCCGCGCAAGACCACTCGACCAGTGAGCTATTACGCACTCTTTAAAGGATGGCTGCTTCTAAGCCAACCTTCTGGCTGTCTGAGCGTTCTCACATCGTTTTCCACTTAGTCCAGAATTTGGGGCCTTAGCTGTAGATCTGGGCTGTTTCCCTCTCGACCAACGAAGCTCATCCCCCGTGGTCTCACTGCCAGTCTCTGGAGCATCGGCATTCGGAGTTTGGTTGGGGTCAGTAAGCTTGTAGGCCCCCTAGCCCATCCAGTGCTCTACCTCCGATGCTGAACGACTGACGCTGCACCTAAATGCATTTCGGGGAGAACCAGCTATCACCGAGTTTGATTGGCCTTTCACCCCTTACCACAGGTCATCCCCGTCATTTTCAACTGACGTGGGTTCGGTCCTCCACAAGGTTTTACCCCCGCTTCAACCTGCCCATGGCAAGCTCACTCGGCTTCGGGTCTGCAACATGCGACTGTACGCCCTATTCAGACTCGCTTTCGCTTCGGCTACCCCTCCCGGGTTAACCTCGCCACATACCACAACTCGCTGGCTCATTCTTCAAAAGGCACGCTATCGAGGCCATGTCCGAAGACATGACGACTCTTTAACTGATTGTATATCAACGGTTTCAGGTTCTATTTCACTCCCCTCCCGGGGTACTTTTCACCTTTCCCTCACGGTACTTGTTCACTATCGGTCTTCTATGAGTACTTAGCCTTATCAGATGGTCCTGACAGATTCACGCCGGCTTTCCCGGATCCGGCGTTACTCGGGTGTTCACCTAGAGATCTCATCGTTTCGCGTACGGGGCTATTACCGTCTTTGGCTTACCTTTCCAGGTAATTCTGCTACGAATCAATTTTGTAACTCTATGTAGGTTGTTGGTTCCTACTGGTAAATCCCACAACACCGCGTTGGCAACGCCCAATGCTTTAACACCAACACGGTTTAGGCTCTTCCCGTTTCGCTCGCCGCTACTAAGGGAGTCACTTTTGTTTTCCTCTCCTCGGGTTACTGAGATGTTTCAATTCACCCGGTTCCCTCTACCCGCCCTATATATTCAGGCGGGAGTCGTACCCCATAACGGGTACGAGGTTTTCCCATTCGGACACCCATGGATCAAAGCTTGGTAGACAGCTCCCCATGGTTTATCGCAGTCGCCCACGTCCTTCATCGGCTTTAGAAGCCAAGGCATCCACCGTTGACACTTTGTAGCTTGAAAATTAATAATTAAAAAAATATAGATGCTCGTGCTCGTTCTAAAATTCTCAAAGATCAGCGCAATGAAGCTCTACCCGCATCCAATACCCGGATCGCAGGGAACATTCATGAGGTCAGCGGTCATACATATAGATATGTATGACTTCACCTAAGGAACGACTTAACGTCGCTCCTCCAAAACGGAAGACGAGAGCTTCAGACCTAGTAATCAGGCACCTGACAGGAACAACACTTGTTTGTTCCCCAGTGGTATTTACTACTAGCCGACTAACCAGCATTCAACTCGGTAGCTATCTGACCTTTGTCAGTGTGCTCCTTAGAAAGGAGGTGATCCAGCCGCACCTTCCGGTACGGCTACCTTGTTACGACTTAACCCCAATCACTGATCCCACCTTAAACGGCTCCCTCCTTGCGGTTAGGCCACCGGTATCGGGTGTTACCAACTTTCGTGGTTTGACGGGCGGTGTGTACAAGGCCCGGGAACGTATTCACCCCGGCAATGCTGATCCGGGATTACTAGCAACTCCAACTTCATGAAGGCGAGTTGCAGCCTTCAATCTGAACTGAGAGCGGTTTTAGGGATTGGCTCCACCTCGCGGTTTAGCAGCCCTCTGTACCGCCCATTGTAGCATGTGTGCAGCCCTAGACGTAAGGGGCATGATGACTTGACGTCGTCCCCACCTTCCTCCGAGTTGACCCCGGCAGTCTTCTACGAGTCCCCACCATTACGTGCTGGCAACATAGAACAAGGGTTGCGCTCGTTGCGGGACTTAACCCAACATCTCACGACACGAGCTGACGACAGCCATGCACCACCTGTGCTGAGCCCCGAAGGACACTACATCTCTGTAGCTTTTCCCAGCATGTCAAATCTAGGTAAGGTTTTTCGCGTTGCATCGAATTAAGCCACATGCTCCGCTGCTTGTGCGGGCCCCCGTCAATTTCTTTGAGTTTTAGTCTTGCGACCGTACTCCCCAGGCGGGGCACTTAATGCGTTAGCTGCGGCGCGGAAACCGTTGAAAAGTTCCCACACCTAGTGCCCACCGTTTACGGCGTGGACTACCAGGGTATCTAATCCTGTTCGCTCCCCACGCTTTCGCTCCTCAGCGTCAGTATTGGCCCAGATCACCGCCTTCGCTGCTGGTGTTCCTCCTGATATCTGCGCATTCCACCGCTACACCAGGAATTCCGTGATCCCCTACCAAACTCTAGTCACGACAGTTTCGGATGGCTGCCCCAGGTTGAGCCTGGGGGTTTAACACCCGACTAATCGAACCGCCTACGAGCTCTTTACGCCCAATAAATCCGAATAACGCTTGCACCCTATGTATCACCGCGGCTGCTGGCACATAGTTGGCCGGTGCTTCTTCTACAGGTACCGTCATTATCGTTCCTGTCGAAAGAGGTTTACAACTCAGAAAGCCTTCGTCCCTCACGCGGCGTTGCTGCGTCAGACTTTCGTCCATTGCGCAAGATTCCCCACTGCTGCCTCCCGTAGGAGTCTGGGCCGTGTCTCAGTCCCAGTGTGGCTGATCGTCCTCTCAGACCAGCTATCCGTCGTAGCCTTGGTGGGCCGTTACCCCCCCAACAAGCTGATGGACCGCGAGCCCCTCCCAAAGCGAAAAAACATTTCTTTATCTGATCATGCGATCAAATAAAGGTATCCAGTATTAGCACCGGTTTCCCGGTGTTATCCCAGTCTTTGGGGCAGGTTGCTCACGTGATACTCACCCGTTCGCCACTAAATCTTCAGGAGCAAGCTCCTTGGATTCCGTTCGACTTGCATGTGTAAAGCACGCCGCCAGCGTTCATTCTGAGCCAGAATCAAACTCTCCATCAAGATTTTTCTAGAACCGAAGTTCCTTAGAAATCAGAGAGTCAGACGAGTGACTCTAATACTCGTCTAACAACCATAAGAACACGGGGTGCTCTCATGGCCTACTGCAATACTTCTTTGACGAACCACGTGACTAGTTAGATCTACTCAGCGTGGCCCGTACTGGCTTTTAGCTCTCGTTCTTCCGTTTTCAAGGAGCGACAACACACACGACCGAAGCCGGAGGTGTGAAGTACACCATCAAGAATTGCTTCTTGAATCTGTCTCAGAGTTACCCCGGAGACAGGGATGCCTACCTTATCAGCGCGGTCTCTCACCTTGCAAATGCAAGCGAATCCGTCTCTGTGGCAGGACTGACAACACTAGCAGGTGCCCGCACCCCATCGTGTCATTTCCGTGAAATTTAGGGCTTTTTTTGATATTTCAGAAATCCCAGCACTACTCAGAAATTCATATTCCCTGACTGAAGTGCTTAATTCGTTGCTTGAACGTACTCAACAAAAGCGCTCAACGTTGCGATCAAACGCATCTCTTCGATGTCTCTAGCACGTGCATTAAGTAATTCGTCGGTGCAGACAAGAAACGCGAGACAGCGTGCACGACTAATTGCAACGTTAAGTCGATTGCGTGAGAACAAAAACTCTGGACCCCGAGGCATGTCTTCTGCAGTTGAAGTTGTCATTGTAAAAAATACAACTGGGGCTTCTTGTCCT
>JGI24891J29808_1000177_pt1 | contig 72965 bp, 76 predicted proteins | sample FreactcultuFSWF8_FD_29808 | JGI IMG/M metagenome (IMG submission 29808)
CACCGAAGCCGCCGCCATTGGTGCCGCGCGCAAGGGCCCCGCACCGGGAATCAACGACACCAAGGTCGCTCCTCTGAAGTCAAGTCTGGCAGAGGCAGATGCCGCCACCAAGCCCGAGACGGTGAATTCGTCCTCCGATACCAAGGCCGAGACCATCGACGCTGCCAAAGACACGCCTAGTCAGACCTCGAGCCCGGCTGAATCATCCGAAGCACCAGAATCCTCGAAAGCACCAGAGCCCGCACCTCTGTCTGCAGTCGAGTCTAGTGATGACCTCGCTGCTGCAGTGGCTACACCTGCCGGCACTATCCAGCAAAAGCACAGAGGAAGCAGTGTCAGCAACGCCAATCCCGAAGAGATCAAAGAGCTTGAGCAATCTTCTGCTATCCCCGAAGCCGACGACGAGGACGAAGAGCAGCCAAAGACACAAGAGCAAGAGGCCGCCGTCGCCGACAAAGCTTCTGTCAGCGTCCAGGATTAAGCCTAAACCCATCTCACTTTGTGTTTCTTCTTTTGTCTCTAGCATAGCGTCTTGACTTGTTGTATTGCAAAGAACATGGCATGGATATGTACAGATTTGATCCTCCTGAAAAGCATGTCATGTACCACAAGGTCTCTCATTTTTTGACTACAGCAGCATGCAACCTTCGCCCTCGGATACTAAGCGTTCTTCTCCCCATAGTACCGACTTCTTCTCTTTCCGTCTTCGGTGGTCGGCTCGGGAGCAGCTATGATGCCCACATGGAACATTTCGGAAGAGTCGCTAGAGTCTGCAGGTGGGTTGGCGTGCTTCCACCATTGCGTGTGTTCGTTTCGACCATCTCTGATCTCGTGTCCCGCTCTTCTTCCTCGGCTCGAGCAGGTGAAACGGAATAGTATCCATAGAGCCACTGCCAGAGCGACCAGGCTGATTACACTGAAGGTGATGATGATCGCTAGGGCGACTTTGGAGACATGGATAGGCTCAGAAGAGGTACCGAGATTGAATGTCTGTGCGGGTGTTGCCATTTCTGCTGTATATGAGCTTGATGGTGGTTATATGTACAGATCGAACGCCACAGTATTGATGGATTTGGGTTTGGCGATATATACCGAGATCGTGTCTGCATGATAAGTACTTGTCGAATACGGGACAGCGCATTGAAGTACAAAATGCAATACGCCAAGTCGTGGACACAAAGAAAACAAAGAAATGTGGTATACGAGCCTGGTTGGCACATGTTGCAAGCGTGTTCGAGACATGACGACCTGGACCAAATGATGTGTTCTTAGATGCGGCAAGACTCGACATGTGAAACGAAGGCTCATGGGCAAGCTGTGTGCCGGCCTGGAGCCAGCGCGCTGGAAATTAGAAGATGATAGATGTAAATTTTGATGAGGGATGACGAATGACAAAGGACTTGCATGCCTAGTCAGAAAGCATATTGCCAAGCAGTAGTGACCGGAAACGGATGTTGAGGGCGATGTTATAACTAGCATAGCGTGTAGTCTGGCGAGAAGGTGCATAGTTACAGGTAGCAATAAAACATGTGTTATCATAAACTATACATCTTCACGACATGCGGGCATTCGTGCATGGGCAAGCAGCCCTTGATCATGTGCAGACACGCATCAATATCGCCAATATCGACATACTCATCGGCATGTGAATTGAAAACACATCCGTTCCAATGCAAGAAAATCGAAAGCCTGTGCTGGTCGTGCCAACGTCGACGAAGCGAGCTTTTGGGGAAGCTCGAGGAGCAACAGGTGGTGCGATTTGACGAGTGGCAGTGGAAAGTCAGCTACAGCGCGCCCCAAGCAATGTTGGCAGAAAAGGACGCGATTGACCGAAAGGTGGAAAGGCAGGTGGAAAAGAACGCGATCAAAAAGGAAAAGAGCAAGTCGGGAAGAGTGTCTTGGAGGAAGAGCAAGAAGTAAGGACCAAGGCGTGACGTGTGATTGGTCGACGCGGGCTGTACCGGACTTCGCGCGCATGCCTGCTGCTGCTGCGACCGTCAACGACGACGACGACGATTGAGACGGCGAGCGATTGTATACTACCCACAACCAACCAATCCAAACAAAGCCACACACACACACACACACACACACACATCGCCCAAGATGCCGACACCCGAGTCAATCCAGTTCCGCATGCAAAAGCCCAAGGTGCCGCCAACCTTTGAGGGCGTCGACTACGACAACAACCAGCAACTCAAGGCGGCTCAGGATGCCGTCCTGCGCGAGCAATGGGTCCAAAGCATGATGGCACGTCTTCTCAGAGAGGAGATGGGCAAGTGCTACTACCGCGAGGGTGTCAACCACCTCGAGAAGTGCGGTCACCTCAGAGGTTCGTATCCGACCCGTCGTCCTCGAAAGGCCGCCCTGTTCCCCAGCTGACACTGTGCAGAACGCTACCTCGAGCAACTGAAGCATTCCAAGGTCAAGGGCTACCTCTTCGAGCAACAGAACATCACCCCCAGCTCAAGCTCATAATTCCGAACGCCCTACTTTCCTCTCTCTCTCTCTCTCCGACTGGCCGACCACTTCTCCCCCGTTCCTGTCTGTCGACCATCGGCCCTTTTCCTACACGCCTCACATACCTTGACACGTTTATCGCGAAGCGAAGCTGCCACACGCCGCTCACACCTTGTACACTTGATACTTCTGGGGAAATGGCAAAAGACAGGCACAAGAAATCAACATCGTTTGCAAATGTATACATGACTCCGAAATTCCCCCTTCCTTTATCCCAATCCTCTGCCTTTCAATATCATGACTCCTTCTTCTCGTCCTCGACGTCTGCCGCCGTCCCCGTTATTTCCTTCTTCTTGGTTTGGAGGAATGAAAAGGCTCCGGAAACCCCGTCCTTGATCTTCTCCCACTTGTTGCGGTTGAGCCTGTTGCTCAGCTGTCGGTAGTTGTACATTTCTCCCCAGCAGTCTCTGCCCCACTCGCAGCCAGCCATGTTGACGACAAAGTCGCGGTCGTGCTCGTGATAGTGGATGTTCATATCCTCGCCGTTGTCGCCGCATGCGCCGGGCGGGAAGCTGTTGACCTTGCGCTGCGGGATAAAGGCAAGATGAGGTCGCACCCAAGGTTGGTTGGTGTACATGTATTCCAATGCATCTTGCTCCTTGTGTTCCCATTCCATGTGTTTTTGTTCATAACCAACAGGATCCCACCAGATGTCTAGCAAGCGATCTGTCCAAGCAGAACGCTTGACGAAGAACGAACCCAGGTTGAAGCCACCACAATCTTGGGGCACGATGAGGTTGATCGAGTCGGGCTTGCCGTCTCCGACCGGTGACAAACTCTCGGGGTCGAGGTGTGCTGCGGTTGGGGGATGAGAGATGTTGAGCGGGTTGTACGTGTTGATGTCGCGATAGACGTTGTCGTTCAGGTTGTTGAAGATGTGCTGCTGCAACGAGTATGAGGGCTCCATGATGAAGGTGTTGAGATCCAGCCACCAGAACCTGCATCAGTCAGTATCCTTGCTCTTCTTCCCTTTGCAGGCGCTATCCAAGACTCACCATTCGGCGTGCGGGTACTTGCGCATGGCGTTGCGGATTGTGTCGACCTTCTCCCAGCTCTCTCGCCACTCGTGCGCATAGCGCTTCTTTGTGCTCATGTCAACAATTTCCAACTCATAGCCCCATCTGTGCACGTAGTTCTTCTTGTTGCGCACGCTGTCGCGCTCAATTGCCCACTCGCGGGGTCCTTTCCACTCCATGACACCTCCTCCCATGTTGGCTGCCAGGATCACGACGAATTTGCTACCGCCGCCGAGCCATGAGCTTCTTCGATACCAGTAGTGTAAAGCTGCAGACTTGTGTCAGCTCACTGAAACTTACGCGCCTTCTGCCAGGTGACGTACGGGTAGTATAAAAACAAAGAATAAGCAACAAGAAGACCAAGACCAAAACAAATCGGGCCTTTGATCTCAGCAAATGACGGCCAAGCATGGCCTTGATGTTTGCAAGATAGCCTCCTCTGGCAGGAGCCCATCTGCCTCTGCCCGCCTTCTCCTTTTCGGCCTGGCGCTCGTCCTTGGGGCCATTGTTAAAGAAAGGCAGACTCGCCGAGATTTTGCGCATGTGCTTTCCGAAGAAGCCCGAGTTGGCTTCTTGGTATGCCGGGTATCCATTGACCTGGTGGCTCCTTGCTTGGGCGGAGGCCCAGGTGACGCTGTGGTTCTGGCTGTACGATGTCACGGGGGTGGTGCTTCTGCTCTGGGCGAAGTTGGCATTGAGTCCAGGACTCGCCCAACCACCGCCTCGTTTTGGTGAAGGAGATCGTGAGAGCGACATGGTGCGTGTCTATAAATTTCTGGACGGGCTGTGTGTTGGAAGGCTAGCGCATGGCGGACGATGGGCAGAAAGAAAGATGCCACCGGGTTGACGCTCTTTGGGGGCCGTGGGTCGGAGGATGCAAGTCGGACGGAGCGAAGACCAGGTGGGAAAGAAAAGCAGTTCAACGGGCAAACAAAGAGAGTGCCAGGGGCAGCCTGTTCTCGCTGCAGCTACGTTTGGCTTTTGGTCGGTACTTTGGGGGCTTCCTGCCAGATTGGTCGTCTTGGCAGTGCCTGTGCAACAACCGACTATCAAGAGAGCACTCCTTTCTACTCAACCAGTCACCTCTTTCGCGTCCCGTGGCTTCGTTTTCGCCTTGATACACTTGTTCGTTCTTACCTCCCATCGACCGTTTGCTTCTCGCTCATGTGCCGGAGAGAGCATTAGAATCCCATCTCTTCCAGTTGGACCCTGAACTCTCCTCAAACCCCTAGCATCTTCGTATATTGACAGTAATACGAGTCATCCTGTGCCACTCGATACCTACTTATCAGCCCTTTCGTGACCCTGATTCAAGACATCCTACATGTGACAGCGAAGCCAGAAGTACATGCCGGCTCCCAGACAGTTTACCTCGCGACTGCGGCAGCCGCGATACATGTTTTCCATCTCTCGAATCTAGAATCTAGAATCTTCAAGTTGTGTTGACAACAAACAAGTCTTCCAAAGTTATCCAAACACTCAACAAAGTACAACATTGACTCCTCTAATACAATATCTACTCCGTCGATATAGTTTCAAATATGCCGCCTCGTCCTCACGACCCATTCAATGATGCGCCACGCCGTCCTGCATCCCGCACAGCGAGCCATCTACACGACACATACACTTCTGGCGGTCACACCTTGCGGGCCAACTCGGCTGCACGCAACCTCTTTGCTCCAACGCTATCACGACGTCCCACAACAACTGGACCACCATCGAATCACCTCAACGAGCTGGTTCTCGAGGACTCTGATGATGCTGGAGACCGGATGAGCAGGCGCACTGCGGCTGCCGGCAGGGCGACCCGGACCCGGCGTGTCAGAGCAGCCACTGAGACGACGACCATCGAGCCCGATGAAGAGAATCAACCCGAGCCCGTCCGCGATATGGTCATAAAGGATGAGAGAGGCAACTACTTGCACGAAGTTTCTGCGCTGGGAGAGCAGATAAATGGAGCAGAAGAGGAAGGTATGAGCTCTAGTGGCTTTGAAATCATGCTTTTGATCAATCGTTAACGCATACCAAGAACTTGAAGACGACAAGCGTCTGACAGCTCTTGTGCAGGAGTATTGGGCTTCTGGAAGTGCTGTCGGTGGCAGGAATAGTAAAAGATGGGACGAGAATGGTTTGTGCCGTCTCCTGAACTTGGAATTCTACCAGCTAATGGCACATGTACAGAACTCGACAGACCCAAAGCAGAAGTCATGACACGACTACGAGACTCCGTGAGCAAAACGCTCGTCAACGAACAATGGAGATACGAGCCCAGTGATTACATGAAGGCACTTCTGGTCGAGAACCATGGTCGTGTCTAATTCTCGCCTCTTGTGTATACTTTAAATAATCCCTAGCCTTGACAAAACGAGTCGTCACGTGTGAGATGACGGTGTTTTGTCATTCGAATATATTCGGTCAATTGGTTCTATGTCCACAGACTATATCAGGTTACTTATTCAATCATCAATCGCTGAGCTCAAAGGCATCCTCGGCTGTGCCGGTCCCTGCCTTGATGTTGTTACTGGCATTATCAGCGGACAAGCTGTGTGAGTTCGACATGTCGCCATCCGATTCTTCCTCCCCTTCCTCGTCGTAGTCATCGAACTCTTCCCCTTCGATTTCGGACTCTTCTTCGTCGTAAACCTCTTCTCCGTCTTCAAAGTCGTCAGGATTCTGGGCGTAGCCTCCGACAAATTCTTCGCCTTCATCATCGGCATCATCTTCAGCTTCTTCGTCCTCACCCTCCTCCTCGTCCTCATCGCCATCGGCGAATGCTTCAGTATCGACTATATCCTTAATTTTAAATGCCTGATCGTGCCCTTGGACTTCATGCAGATCATCGGTTTCATCGTCTGACGCAAGATCTACGTATTCGTTGATGGCACTCTGAGCCACGTCCTCAAGACCATGCCATTTGACATTCAAGCCAGCATCAGAGGATGCAGGATTGATCGAGTTGGCAAAGAAGGACGGGTCGTATTGCCATGCAGGATTTTCAGAAGGTTTAACCAACCCAGCGAACTGAGCCATGCTGTCAGTCGCTTGGGTGCTTTGTCCGTCCAGAGATGCTAAGACTGGCGAAGGTTGAGTGTTTGTTGTAGCCGTTAGTCTGTTCTTCACCGTGTGGGAAGGAGAATGAACAGCTCCAGGCGTTGACAATCGAGATGGACTCCGTGACCTAGACTCGATGTTCTGCTTTGCCTTCTCAATTGCGAGGTTGTATTGAGTTCGGGGGACAAATCTGCTTTCTCGTAGTCGATAAGCAGGGACGTCAGGAGATGCTGCACCAGCTTTTGTGGAGCGAAAGCGAGCCGCTTCACGGGCGCGCTCCATCGAGGGCGATGTGAGAGAACGAGCAACTTCTTCCTTGCGTCGAACATCGTCCTTGTGAATTTCCGAACGATACCATGCGCTCGAATCTGCCATGGCTTGCCGGGCTGCTCGCGCACGCGCGAAAAGGTCTTCATCTTCCTGACGTGCCTTTGACAATGATTCAATACCTGCCAAGCTGCCACCGAAAGACTTGGTGACACGACTCTCTCCGATCAGCGGGCGTGTAGAGCTTGATGGACGAGTGTCTATAGCGGCCGGAGGAGTCTGAGATCGTTTGCTAGGAGACGCTTCCGCTTGAGCTTCCTCACTGTCCTCCCTTAAGCGTTTCTTTGCTTGAGTTGTGTTAAGAGTTTCCTCTCCAGGATTGATACCTAGAGCCTTCAAGCGGAAGTAATTCGATCGAGAAGGCGTACTGGAGATGGCAGGCCGATTTTGTGAACCAAGCATGCTGAAACCAAGAAAGTTCGAACGCGGTGTGGCGGCTGGCTGTTTCCTCCTCGGCGTCTCACGATCGATATTTTCCAACGTCCTAGGCCTCTTCTGCTCATGCGAACGACTCGAAGTTTTCTGGTCTGCATCGTTTTCAAGAGATACTTGTACGTCAACGAAGTTCTGCCTGGCTTCAGATTCTCGCATACTGGCTCCCAAGTGGATAGCTGAGCTCGTGGACTTGAGGAACTCATCGACGGCGTCTTTCTCAGCAGCAAGCTTCCTCTTCAATTCGCGTGCGCTCTGATCCTTTTTGGCACGCTTGCGACGTTCTCTACCTTGGCGAGCAAGTCTTCGTCGCCAGCAGATCTCGCGCCACCTTTTGCCAAACCTATAAGAAAGGGTCTCCCTTCTGAAAGTATCCGCAAGTTCACGAAGACTCTCCATATATAACTCGTCATAGACACCCATGACTGTCTGGCGAGCATGATATTCGACAAACTGTCTGATTAGGCCTCTGTCCGTATCGAGAACAACCTCTCGGGCAAGCCGTTCAAGTATCTCGTCTTTGGACCTTATGGGCTTTAGTGGGGCAGCGACAGGAGTTTGTTTCAGTATAGACGCAGAGGGTTTAAGGGCCGACGCAGCTGGAGCAGGTTGTTGCGTTTTGAGAGCTGACACCTGTGGCGATGTGCTCTGAGTTTTGTCGTCGAGAGAAAAGGACTGCGACAAGGGGCTCGGTTTCTTAGGCTGAGATGGCTGGCTGAAATTGAACTGCGGGAGTTTCGACCCGAAAGGCGATGCGTTGAGCACTGCGGCTTCGGGACTGCTATCGTTGGTTGCAGAAGAAGAAGGGGTAAGAGAGAAAGCCGGGTCTTCGTTGGATACGGGAGCGGGTCTGTCGAAAATAGACGTCGACCTTACTACAGGTTCGGTTGATGCTTGCGTGGGATCTGTGTCTAAAGTCGTAGGAAAGCTGAAAGGGTTCTTCGATGAAGCTGGCGGAGATTGAGAGAGTGGCGCAAGTGTTTGGGCAGTCGAGGAAAAGCTAAATGAAGGCTTTGGTGGCTCCTGGTTGCTCGGGGCTTGGAACATGGATGGTGCTGCGGTAACAGAAGACGAGGTTTGCTGATCGTGCATTGATGAAGGAGCAGCGCTCCACAATGAAGGACTGTTCGTAGAACTTGGTGACCTAAATGCTCCTGATTGTGTAGCTATAGGCTTTGGTGGGGCTTCATCATCCTCGGCGGCAGGTTTTGCTACAGAAAATGGACTGGCAAACGGCTTGTTGGATTGTTCATTGTTGACCAAGAGCCCAGGAGTGACAGCGGAGTTCGGGGACGCGAACGTATTTGTGAAAGAATTGACACTTTCACTCTTGGATGGCTGGGCGAATATGGAGGTAGCCGAAGGTGTTGCGCCGAATGCAGTTGCCTCAGAAGGAGTTGGGCTAACAGATGGCTTTCCAAAGCTGAAACCGGTCGACACAGAAGGTTGGCCAAAGCCTGAAGTGGCTGACTTTGGTTGGGCAAAAAGCGAAGTTGGTAGGCTTTCTCCTGACAGGGGTTTCATACCAAAAGTGCTCGTGAAGGGTGAAGATGAAGCGGGTGCTGCTGCTCCAAAAGCCGATCTAGGCGGATCTTCTGGTATGAAGAGTGAATCAGGATCATCTTCAGGCTGGCTTTCCTCTGCTTGGTCTGTCATCTGGTCTTCCATCTGGCTGTCATAACTTTCGTCAATAAGACCAGCGTGTTGTGCTTCTGTTACAGTGTAGCCGCTTATGACGGCGGAGAAATTACGACCCATGCGTTTCGACTCGACCAGATCTTCCGAGAAGGTCTGGTGGTCTAAGCCAGGAGTCTCCGTAGGGAAGGACTTCCCTTGTACCGAGCCCAAATCCAAAAACGTCTCGCCCCCGGAAGTGGATTCTTTGAAGACAAAGCCGAAATGCTGGCAGAAGGTCTCGGTTTGTTCAAGGTCATCGAAGCCGAGGATTTGGGTCATTAATGATAAAGTGAATTCAAATACTTGTCCCTTGAAGCCACGCCAGATGGCATTCAAAGCTGTCCGCCGCACGAGTTTGAAGTAGATTTCCGAGACACAAGCCATAAGATAGGAGACTTTATTGGAGCGGACCAAGTCAAAGAATTGAGACCAATCCTCTCGTGCGACAGGGTAAACAGCGCGAGGCTTCAGAGGGCCCTGAGGATCGACAATGTTTGAAGCTGCCGAGTTGAGATCGAGAGCGATCCTTACGCGTCTGTCGGATTTGACAGAGGTCGGCCAGGTGTTCACTCTCTCGTCCAGATCGGGGGTCGGATCCTGAGCTTGGAAAATGATAAGGTATGCTCGAAACTCTGCCTCGTTCTTGCATTGTACTCGTCCTCTCGAATCGTCGTAGTATTGCATCAGAGACAACAGGGTGCGGTCCAGCTGTTCGCGTTCCTGATACCAATCGTACTTGTCGTAGGGCTTGTCCGGAACGGCGAGTTGATGTAGTGACAAGATGTGAAAGCGGGCGATACGTTCGTAGCATTCGATAGCGATTTCAACATCGGCAGGTTTTGTGATTTGTTGGATAGAGAAGTCGTTACGAATAGCTCGTGTTCGATCCCAGACAAAGTGATGTACACTGCCCAACGATGCGGCATTGGCGACAATGTTGTCGAAGAGGTATTCGACAGTCATTTTGAGAGTACTGGGAGGTCGTAAATCTGATGGCAGTTGCTCATCAATACCAGCAGCGGCGCGCCTGAATTTCTTCACCATGCGAGGTTCTGAAGCAGCTCCTGCATCATCGAGCTCAGGGCCCCATACATCCTTTTGCACAACACGCTCGAGGCGTTCAAACTCTGGACACATGTCCGGACAGGTTCCTACGGGGGTAATGGCCTCGGCCAGAGTGCGCGGCTTGTCGGGGTCGGCCAGGAAGCCTTGGGCAATGGCGTGGGTGCGTTCTTGTTCGCGCTGCTTCTTGAGCTGTACCGTGCGTCAGAGAATATCAGCCATGGAAGTGTGGGAGGAATCGTACAGCCTGGAAGCGGTCGGGAAATGAAGACGAGGCATTGCTCGGTTGTGCTTGTGTCGGAGCAGCAAAGGGCGAGCGTGTTGGCGGAGGTGTTGCCTTTCCACGACCTCTTGCTCCTCCTCGTTGTCCATGTCCAGCACGGAAGGTGCCCCTCCCTCCTCTTTCACCAGTGCCCCTGGACGGCGCATTGAAGCGGACTTGGTTGCTTGCACGGGCGCGTGGAGCGAAGGACGGACGCGTTGTCTTTGGCGCAGCTGGGGCTCCGAATGGCGATGCGCTGCGACCGCGGCTGATGCCTCCTCTACCGCCCCTGACGGACGACATGGTTGTCGCTGTGTTGGTGTGATTGGCAAAGCATGGAGCGTCGACTGCCAATTCACTCTGCTGTCGACGCAAATCCAGTCCGACTACTGCTGCTGCTGCTTTTGGATGTCGCGACCGGGGCCGTTTGCGTACAAAAGCTCGCGGCCCGTCCATGCATGTCATTGCCAAGCAATGCCCTTCGCATGCGCTTTCCTTCCGCTGAAGGCACCTTCTTTCACACCGTCACCAACTATTAATCCTCACACCATGGGACCGATCGAGATTACAGATGCGCTTTGATTCATTACTGCCTATCTGCTCTGAGCCCATGCCTTTCGTCCGCAGCCGTTTCTCGTTATCCATGCTCCATACTAACCATCAACTGTGTTAAGTCACAATATGTTCAGCCATCCACATCCACAATAAAGAAATTCGTCTCAAAAGGAAAAAAAGAGAGAGAGAGATGAAACACCGAGATCTTCTGGAAATCAAACACCGCTGTGCGAGCAATTACCATCTTCGTGGCTGGATTTCCCTGGAGCCACATGCAATTTCATCAAAATCGTCGGTCTCGTTGTCGTACTTGTCGTCATCGTTATCGCCATCGTCTTCGTTCTGCTTAGACTCATCACTCTCGTCACTTTTGTATCAAAGCCACCCGCTATACATTCCCTGGTGCTGTGTACCCATGAACCCGGGCTGGCTGTGCTGTTGAAAGGGACCAGGAACATATGGCACTCCGGATCCTTGATATACTGTGTGCTGACTATCGTTGGCCGCTGTTACCACTGGCTGTATAAAAGGAGCTGACATGGTCATCTGGTGCATCCCTCCGAATCCAGTATTGTGTGAGACCGCTGCCTGCGATGCCGCTTTATCTGGAGCCGAAGCTGGCTCGAATGGGACATATCCATGCCGATAATCGTTCCAGCCTTGGTCAGTGACAGCCACGGGTTGCTGGCCATTCGACATCTGACCTTGCTGAGGATGACCCATAGCCGTACCTCCGTACCACTGCGCAGCGGTGCTGACATATTGATGCTGCTGGTAGAGATCTGGCGTTCTCTGTACAGCCGCCGCACTACTACCCCATGGAGAATCGTAGTAGTCCATATCAACAACGCGACTGGGTGGTACGGACCCAAGCGGGACTGTCATAGGCTCATCTGCTGGATCGAACTTCAACTCTGGACCATGACTGGAATCGGGGATGACGACATCATCCAGGGGAATGAATCCGCTGAAAGGGATCTGCTCAACCTTGGCCTCTCTGAGAACCTCAACTCCAGAGTATGAAGATGCTGATCCGGAGTCGTCTGCGTGTTCCTCCGGCTCTGGCGACATGGCGTAATTCTCCGAGTGTGAATTTGAACGCGCCATTGTTGAGGAAATCATTGCTGGCGAGTCTGATTCGTCTTCACTATCTGGCTGGTCACTTGGGATCGTGGAACCTGCAGCTTGAGAGCTTGCAGGAACCCAGCCAGCACCAGTAGTATAGGTCCTTTTCTGGTTTGGAGGGCCTGTATTGTCGTTAGTCGCGAAGATTGTGTAGAGGAAGAACGCCTTGACATACCAACTCTGCGTCGCATCATCTGCTCATCCTCGGCAACTCGATAGATCTGGTTGAGATAGTTTCTTCGCATGAACGCCTTGTCTGGGTTGCTTCCTTGGACCTCCTCCAATTTGCTGATTGGAAAGGCATCCTTGAGGAATCCAACCCAGTTGCGATCCTTGATCTTCTGAGGAACCTCGGAGCCGTGGCCATTGGAATCAAGCCAATCTTGCTCAGTCCAGTGCAGCCTAAGCAAATGAACTAAAAGATGAGTGCGCTCTGCGGAACGTTAGCCGAGCGTATCGAGTCATTCTCTGGAGAAACGCACCAGTCTTCCTTGTATGATCAGGCTCTTTGTGACGGCACAATTCGATATCTGGCCAAAATTTGGGAATCCTCGGGGGGCCATCGTGACGTGGTCGACGACGCTTCTGGTTCTGATCGGCCCTGGGGTTGCTGTCCACGTACGGAAAGTTCGCTTGCTTCTTTGGACATATTGCCTTGATCCATGCCTTGGCGATGACTTTGGTTGCCAGCTGCTGAATTTGAGTGAAACGCATCCTTAAGAAATGAACTACCTCATCCTGGTTGGCAATGTGCAGTGTGATCTGCATGTTACCATGATTTCCCCAATCATCATCGTTCTCATCGTCGGAAGAGTCCGCGGAAGCAACGGCTTTGCGCTTCGATGCATTATGTTGAGCGTCCGCTTTACGCTGTGCTGGCTCTTCAATCTGCAAAAGCTCTGGAGCATATTTGTTAGACTCGAGAACTCTATCAGGTCGAGGCAATACAACGTACTTGCTGCTCGAGGATCTACAGCCGCTCTCGAACTGGTCGGTTGTGGGGTTTCGTTGTCGATGCAGACTTGAAAGATGTCCTCAAGAGCATGCGGGGGTAAGTTGTTCAGCTTGCGTGTGATGTTTGTGATGAACTCCTGTTTTGACACAATCGAAGATGCATCGTGTTCCGCAGTGTCCATGGGCTGATCCGACTGAACTTCACGATCTGGCGGCGACGACGATAACAGTACACGAACATTTCTGGACCGAAGCTGGATCGGTTAGTGGCATGAAACATGAAACGCGATGCTGATATAGCTGCTTACAGGAACGCCAGAAGCTGGAGGCTTACCCGGCTGCTTACCAACTCCACCAGCAAATCGATCGTATCTTGCTTGCGAGCTCAAGACCATGTCTGGACCCAAAGAGATCTTTAATAGCAGAGAAGCTCACCCTTGTAAAGCGATGCAAGGGACTGATCAGTTTTCTCCGCAACTAACAAAAGTCAAAACGGACGTTAGCGGGAGCCCCAAGTGATGATCTCGGGAAGGGATTAAGCTCACCCTCGTGCGGCCAAAACTGCCAGGTGTTTGGCTTTAGCGCGTGTCGCGCGTGAGCTTGTTCGACTACAACTGGTCAGCAATAGGAAACGAGACGGGCGCTTCTTTCGAAACCAAATCGACGGTGGAGACAAAAAATGTGACGAAAACTTGCAAGACGAGACGTGAGACAGAGGGGGTCCTTTTGGGAAGAGTCGGACTCCCCGAGGCTCGTCAACGCCACCAGGCGATGGTGGTTGATAGGCGCGACAGGCAAAGAACGGAGCACAAGAAAAGTGTCGACTAACCGGAACGATAGGCTGAGAATGCCACGGTTTGGTGCGGGGTTCAGGCAAATCAAAGGCTGACCTCGGTGGTGTCTTCACGCGGCGTTACAACAACAGCTGTCACTTGCCTTGTTTGCCGACGGGAGGAATGATTGGCGAAAAAGAGTAGTAAAACAGAGAAACAAGAAATGAGAGAGAGAGAGAGAGAAAGACCGATTCAGCATTCGAGCCTCTTCAAAAGAGCGGCTCCAAGGACTTAATAGATTCAACAATACGACAGATCCCAAATCCATCAGTTCGGTTCAGGTTCAAGACCACCCTGGATTCCGTCTTTGAGAGACAGAACGATGCAGTGCATTGTTGCCCTCTGGATCACCCATAGTGTTTTCTGCTTCTTGATTCCACCGTAGATTGGGTGATGCAGGCGAATCGCTTCGCTTTCGTCACGCTTGGTCTCCTTTTGATCGATGCAAAAGTAATGCAGGCCAGTCTTGAAGCCGTCAGCCCCGATCTGCAGACTGAGTTCCGGGCGGGAGCAATTTCCCCGCCTGGATCTGGCTCAAGCCTCGATCTGTCGTTGAGAAACAGTAAAGAGACAGGCAAGTCCGGGACATGATGTTTGCTACATGTCGCACAGCATGAAGATGGCCGGTTGAATTCCATCGAGGACCCTGGATAAACAGACCCCATAAGCCGCGCCGCCCCGGCATGCATACTCCACCAAAGCCATGCTGTTTTGGGGGCGCTAGCGACCAACTTTTGCACTGATAAAAAGATCTATCTCTTGCATCTTTCGAGTAGACCACCGTCTGAACAGTTCTTGAAGGCTTTCGTTTCATGGTCTCGTTGCTTGCCTGGTTGGAAGCTTTGCGGGTCGGGCCATGGATGCGTCCGTTGTTGCGCGACACTTGAGTGCATGTACTTTTTCTGGGATGGTCAGATCTGTGGCTCATCTCGGAAGCCGCCCGGTTAGCACTTCCTTGCAGCAAGTACGGCGCAGTCAATATGGCTCCCAGCATAGCCAACAATGCCCCAACAATGATAACAAAAGTGCCAAAAGTAACAAAAGACTGTCAAGCACGTTTGAAACAGGAAAACAGAAGGTGATGTGGGGCCTGGCGCCGGACACTTGACGTGACAGACACATAACAGCTGTCAATTCTCTGTCTGCATGGGCAATTATCGTCGCAGGTGTACAACGCTTTCTATGCAAGTTCGCTAACTAACTGATTTACTCTGCTGCAATGCCAGCATCAACGACACTACCAAGTAGGCCAGCCTCGCGCACCAACTCGTAAAACAGACCCTTCTTCTTGACAAGTGCGGAAGGCGTGTCGAATTCAGCCACCCGTCCGTGATCAAGTACCACAATGCGGTCACTGTCGAGGATTGTGTTGATACGATGGGCAATCGTAATGATCGTCCGATCCTTGAACATAGCGCTTCTCAGTGTGGTTTGCAACAATGCATCTGTCTCCACATCGACAGCGGCCTAGAATGAAACAAATCAGCAAGTTGAAACATGGCGGTAAGAAAGATCAGAGACTCACAGTTGCTTCATCAAGCACCAAGATGTTGCTTGGTGTAAGTAGCGCTCGCGCCAAAGAAACGAGTTGACGCTGGCCTTGGCTGAGATTTGATCCACCTTCATGGATCTGAGCGTCAAGCCCTCCAGACATACTCGACACGTGATCTCTGAGGCGGGCGTGGTCTGACCACGGTGTTAGCAGATACAAAGCAAGGCATGAGTTTCAACATACCCAGGGCGCTCCAGAGTTCGGTATCATCGTGAACATGACCGGGGTCCAAATTGTCACGGATAGTTCCCTCGAACAGTGCAGCATCTTGTGGGATGATGGCCAGTCTTCTTCTCAAGTCCAATAGACCAATGGAGCTGGTGCTCAGATCATCGATACTAATATCACCTTCAGTGGGCTCAATGATACGGAACAGAGCAAGAGTCAGTGAACTCTTGCCAGCACCTGTCCGACCTACAACACCAATCTTTTCGTGGGACTTGATGCTAAGGTCAACGTTCTTGAGGACCAAGTCTAATCCCTCACGGTATCTGGTGCTGTAATTGTTGAACGATACTGCGCCCTTGGAAGGCCAGCTAACAGGCGGCCTGTGCTTTGAAATGATTTCGGGTGCTTCGCTGGGAAGGCGTGCGTATTCCAAGACACGTTCAACCGAAACGATGTTAGTTTCTACCTCCACGGTTTGTCTTACAATCCAGTTCAGTGATTGGGTGATCTGCAAGGCATAAGACATGGCAAGACCGACGGAACCAGCGGACAAAAGGCTTCCGCTGGAAACCGAGATGATGGCAAGACCTGCGGCAGCAAGGATAATGATAGAGCCGATGAACTCGAGACGAACTGCCAACCAGCGATTTGCGTTGATGGAAGGGAAGTATGCTCTGAGATTTGCATCCACGCGCCATTCACTTTCCATGGCAAAGCGCTTGCTTTGCTGGTAGGCGCGGATTGTGCTGATACCACTCAAGGACTCCTGGAAATGGGCGTACACAGGACTACGACTGATACTGTCCAGACGCTTGAGTTCGCGCGATGTACGAAGGTAGTACCGTTGGATGTAGAGGTAGACACCACCCAGTGGTACAATCAGCGCAATGAAGGCTGGCGTTGACATGGAAATAACAACCAGAGTGAAGAGAGCTGAGATGGTCAGTCAATGTTGCTTGCATTTGCATTGGACCACAACATACCTCGTGCCGAGTTGACAAAGAGCATGTTGAATGTGCGACTATCGAGTCAGGTCAGCTCGCCACTGTCATCAGTCTCTGACACATGCCAAACACTTACGCCAAGACTTCATCGATCCGATAAATGTCACTGTGAAGATGCACTGTCAGTACGGAACCCGGTGATTGGAAAAGTGCACGTGCGGAGGGGTGCAACATCGGCACTTGGTCGTGTAACATAACACCGCATCGGCGGCATGCAGGGACATGAAGAAGCCACTTACCTTGAAAAGCGGTTCAGAATGCGTCCGGCGGGGGTGGTCTCGAAGAAAGTCATAGGCGACCTGAAGATAGCATAGGCCATTCGTTCATGAAGCTTACGCGAAGCCTGCAGAAGATGAATTGTTAGCGCGACGGCCCGAGACGCAAGTTGGATGCAGGTACCTCAATCGAGCAGAAGATCCATAGAATGAGCGTTTGGACGACAACCAAGGCAGCGGAGCCAATACCAAGGGCAAAATAAATGCCGATGTATTTTCCTACGTGAGGATTACCGCCATACTTGGCATTTACCTCGGACCAGTGTCTGAGCCAAACGCTGCCACCTTTTTAAGAGTTAGTGATTTGAATCGGAACAGTCAAAACAAGTGCCTACCGATTTGAGCTGTTTGGGCCCCAACCAAGGTGATGATGTAAATGGCGACAGCAACCAGATTGCTAGTCTTGGCGTATTCAGTGTAGACGGACCATTTGACTTTGCCCTGTTCAGAAAATTCCTTGTTCTGCTTGCTCTTGAGACCGGCAGCGCCTTCTTCATCAGTAAGTTTACCACGGGGTCCGGCGAAACTGGCAGTACTCGCGCGACGTAGAGAGACTCCACTTGCTCTTCGGACTGGCCGACCACCACCTGTATTGATAGGCGCAAGTTCAGTCTCGCCTTCTTCTGCTTGCGTAATCTCCAGCTCGCTTTGTGCAGAGTTTGGATCGGTTTCATAGACAGTCGCCGAATCGTCGCTGTCGGGTGAATCACTTTGGGATTCGCTGTTGGATTCCTCGTTGCTGGCAGTCTTGATAAGTTGTGAGATCTCTCCCTTCATGGCCATGAGCTGTTCGTAGGTGCCGCGTTCCAAAATGCGACCTTCACGCAGAAGCACAATGTAGTTGGCTTCCATCAAAACAGGGAGGGAGTTAGTAGCCAAGATTCTGGTTCTGCCATTGAGAAGACCGTTGGGGCCCAGGACGTTGTCAATCAAATGTCTTCCGACATGTGCATCAACAGCAGACAAGACATCATCGAGAAGATAGATGTCTGCTCTAGCGTAAACAGCGCGTGCCAGAGTTAAACGAGCCTTCTGGCCGCCAGAAAGCGAGATACCGCGCTCGCCGACTTCGGTTTGGTCACCATCTGGCAAAGAGGCAAAATCCTCTTTGAGAGCACAGGCAGCTACAGTCTTTTCGTAGAAGTGAGGATCCCAGCGGTAACCAAACACAATATTTTCCTTGACGCTGGCGTTCATGACCCAAGGTGATTGAGCAACGTAAGCTACTTTTCCGCGCAGGACAACCTCACCCCTGATCTTGTAGAGGTCGCCCAAAAGGGTTTGCAGGAAAGAAGACTTGCCAGCTCCAACTCGACCAACAACACAAGAGAGCTCGCCCTTGTGGGCTGAGAAAGAGATGTTCTCCAGAGCGTTGCGGTCATCGCTACTGTTCCAGGTAAAGGTGGCATCACGGATACGGACTGATTCTTCGCCGCGCTCAGTTACTGCGTCGTACTTGAGTACTGCATCACGCTGCAACTCAGGAGCAATAAAGAAGTCGGTCAAACGGTTGACTGCAACACTTGCCTCGATGATGGAGGTGATGACCATGGGCAAGATTGCCAGAGGGAAAGTAAGAAGGTTGAAAAGGGTCAAAGCAGGGAAGACGATGTCCGTCGTCAATGCCCGGTTACCAGTGAGAACGAAGACGGCGAAAGTCGAACAAGACACGAAGAAGGGAGTTGTTGACCAAGTGAAATTGGCCAATGCCATAGAAGCACCAATTTTGCGAAGTGTGTTGAGTTCCAAGTCATTACGGATGTAGTTGAGCTTGTTCATGAAAGCAGTAGTCCATGCATAGAGCTTGATGGATTTCATGTTGCTCAGAATCTCGGTCATGAGGCGGGTTCTCGAATCCTTGTTCTTCATCTGCTTCTTCTGCAGGTTCTTGGAGATGCGCGCAATTACGCCGTTAATAGGAATCATCGCAATCATAGCACCAACACCAGCAAACATACTCAGGCCTACGAGCTGGTAAAGCGAAATCATACAAAGCGTGATCTGGAAAGGAGCAGACCACAACTGCATACCATACTGCGCGAGGTCCTGAAGACGCTGGGTGTCCACAGCCATATAGTTGACAATATCGCCAGTAGACTTTGACGATCTGCCCTCATTAGAGAGGCGCATGGACTTGTGGTAGATGGCAGCAGTCAAGGATGAACGGATACGCATGCCAGTTTCAAAGGCCCTCTGGAAGTACTGATGCAGAGCAAGCGTTTGGGAGACGGAAACAGCGAACATCGACAAGGCGATGGCGGCACCACGAATGGGGGGCTGCGGCGAGTCGGTTTGGTATGAGGCAACAAAGGTGATCAGGAGACGCAGGAGTTGAGGTTGGGCAAAGGCCAAAACATCAGAGATGGTCTTGATCATGGCACCACGGACGTACGGAGCACCAAAGGCACGGATCAAGGCGATCCAGAGATTCGGCTTCTTCTTCTCCAGCTCTTGCTCCCAGGCATCGTTGAAGGCCTGGGTTGTTGCAGCGGTTGTATCTCTCTTGCGAAGATTCCATAGCTCATCCTGAGTCAAGAAGTTCTTGTAACCATATTTCATCATTGGAGTCATCCAGGCAAAAGTCAATATTGAGAAGATGTTGGCGTACTCCATTGGGCATTCGTCTTCATCACCGAGTGCGTCATAGTCGCTCAGGCGTTTGGGCACCAGCCATTCCAGAGCGAACTCGACAGCGGCCAGGGCAACGCTAACGGCGAAGGTGACAAAGTAGGGTAGTTGGGTGCGATATAGCTGTTGCGAGACAAGGGAACGCATTTTGACGGCGTACGCAATGATGAGCAGCAACCAAAAGACCAGAACAACGCCATTGGCTTGACGGGATCGCCAATGTTCGACATATTGGATGTAGGAAATGACGGCGATGGAGGCGAGGTTCAGGACGGTGGCCCAGAAACGGAAATCACCAGCCCAGACGCTGCCGAAGGTGATGATCTGGAAGACAGCCTGAAGGACAGTGGTGGCGCAGAGGGCGGCGAGAACGGACAACTTTGCGTAAAAGTGCCAGTCTTGCTTGACAGGTTGGGGGCTGCATTTTTTGAAGAGATAGTAGATGGCACCTGCTCCGAAGATGAGACCAAAAGCGGCGACCGAGGCTATCCAGACATCGAGGAAGCAGGGAGTAAAATCATAGCGAAAAGGACTGATGGGCCCCCATCCTTCAGCATTGCGGCATAGTGGCTGACGATGGCCGGGGCGGGTCGAAACGCCGAGGTAATGCAAGTCGACCGGGACCGGGGACTGGAACACAGTCTGATATGCCGCCGAGTCGCGCATTGGGGCTCGAAGGGTGTCGTGTGATGGCGATACAGAGGCACGTCGACCGGTGGATGCTTGAAGAGAAGGAGCGAGGCAGCAGCTGCAATCTGCCGGTGCTGCCGTGCAAGTGGAATCTTATCGAGAGTGTCATCATCGGGAACGGTGGAAAAAGCTTGGCCTTGACGATCTGACCATTTGGCGAGTCATGTCTCCCTCCTCGAACAGACCTTGAGCATTCAAACACTGTCGCAGCTACATTTGCCTGTCGCATTCAGGAACAACAACCCAACAGCAACATCACAAACATGAGCGGTGCACTGAGAGTCATCGAGCAGTCGCCGAGAGAGAGCGACTACACCACTCTTCAGGCGCACCAAGAGGAGACACCGACGAGCTATTACGAGGGCAAGCCCGTGCTGCACCACAAAGTCCAGAATGCCACCTTGAAGGTGTCGGAGCAGGAGCTGGCCAGCAACTCTGCTCTGCGCGCATTACGCACCTCTGCCGGCCCTGGTGCAGGCCCGCATGCTTCTCCTCACTCACATACCAACGGCGACGGCGAGGAATCAAGAGTTGAAGTTACCATCACACGCATTCAGATCTGGGTATCATCCGAGTACGTTGCTTTGTCCTTTCCCGTCTCTCCTAAATTCGTACTAATAACGGCCAGCATCTTTACCCTCTGGAGTTCTACTGCTGGAACCGGTGTCCAGATTCCCTACCGGACCATCTCGTTACACGCGCGCCAACAGAACGCCCTGTACATTCAACTATGCCTAAGCGACATCTCACAGACCGCCGACGACGACCTTGAGACTGTCGAGCTCCTCTTGACACCCGACCCTACCGTCGACGGCAATGCCACCGAAGCTGCCGAGCAACTCTTTAACGCCGTTTCTGCTTGCGCCGATCTACACCCCGACCCGGATGAGGATGATGAACAAGAGCAAGAGCCGGAACCCGGCACTGGAGGTTGGATTACTGCCGATAATATGCAAGACTTTATGGATGAGAATGGCGAGTTCCGTATGCCCGAGGGCGGAACTCTTGGTGCTGGAGCTGGTTCGGTGAGGACTGCCGATCAATTCGAGGATGCTGATGCTGGCGATGAGGTCGACGGCGAAGACACATCCGACGAGACCAAGTGGCGCCGAACAAGTTGATCGTAACGTGATCATGTAACACCTGCCAACCAACCATGATGACGATGCAGCGGAGCCTTTTGCTATGGCCATACCCTATACGCCTACACCTCTGCGAATTGTGGCCTTCGACGACAAATAAAATGAAACACATATTATGAGCCAACACGATTCAAGAAGCTCTATTAGGTCCCTCGCCTTGCAACTTTAAAGCTCTTCAAGGCTTGGATGTTAGACCACAGGACAAGGAGTTTGTAAGACTTCGCGCATCAGCCTTTGGGTCGATGAGAGCCTGACCGTGAATACTATGAAGGCTATTAACTGGTGTCACAACAAACGATTGTGGTCGATCCGGTTATTAAAAAGAGCCGGTCACGCATTCATGCTCCGGTTCGATGGTAACAAAGATGTATAGCTGACGGGGAGTCTTCGGGGATGGTATGTACGCTGATGAATGGAAAAAAGCCATATCTATTTGCTTGAGGAGACCGTGAGCAGATGAACGAGAGCAGTATCCATCTCAGTCCAGTGCAGGAGCAGGCGCTGGTGCAGCTTCTACCCTTCTACTCGCAGGTTTCTGGTTTCCTGAGCCGCCTCCTCCCATGAACGAACTCATCATGTCAAACAAGGGATTGCTCTGGCTAGGGATCTTGATGCCGAAATACATTTCTCCAACCTGAGCAAGCGCTTCATCCCAGTTTCCAGCATCCTTGATGTAAGAGGCGTAGTGGCTCTTGAGTTGTTTGAAAACGTCGGCGGATCCTTTCTCGATGGCCAGCAACAAAAGACCCAGGAAATTTAGCAGTGGAAGGCTGGGGTATACGCGTAGGTCGGATGAGGCGGAGCCAACTTCTTGAACACCAAGACCAGGATTTGAGGATGACAGCTTCGATGTGAAGAGCAGAAAGGCCTTGTTTGCAGCACGAAGATTGCCAACCAGGAGATAGGGGAAGACAGCGCGGGCAGCGTAAAGAGGAGCAGTCGAGGGCTCGTCTGAGGTGTACCAGTCGTATTCGAGGGCGGAGAAGGCTGCTGGCGAGTCTGAGGTTCCGAGTGTGAGATGCTTTTCTGCTTCGATGGCCTCGCCATCTGTTCGTGTGTCAGCCATTCATTCGTTCCGTTTGATGTCCAATGGAGACGTACCCTGGGCATAAAGGGTGCCTATGACATGGTGAAGCTCGGGGTCTCCAGCAGGATATTCGCCCAACTTCGACGACCATCTGCGGCAAAGTCAGCTAATTAATGCATGAAGCTGAGGCCGACGTTTCTACCCAATGACTTCTCCAGCAAATCTCTTTCTCGTCGGTTCTCCATCGGGAAATTCGCGTAGTAGGCTCAACAAGCGTGCTTTGTTTGTCGTGTCGGGCTTCAGCTCAGCCTTGCCGTAAACATCCATGAGGAACATGCATAGGTCGCCTCCGGATGCTCCCTGTCCGGCCTTGAGGAGCATAGATGCGCCTGACGAGAGCAAGTCTACTGCGGAGGCCCAGTCGCTCGACTTGGTGTAACGAGATGCGATGACGCGCAGCTGCTGATGAGCTTCATAGAATTGGCCTTCCTTGACCCTAGAGATGGCGTCAGCGTCGTGTGATTTCTGAATGGACCGGACTCTTTACTTTTCTTGCTGTCGCGCAAGCGTCTTCTGAATCTTGGCCGACATCTTGTGAGAGCGATATCGTGTAACGTGGATGTTGTGTACGGATCGTTGTTCAAGAAGGAGGCCGCGAGTCTGATGTCAGTTCTGTCAACGGCAGGCGCGAAGCTTTGAACTTTGAAGTCCAGGCAACCCCGCACTCCTCCAAGTCAGGGTCACCAACCCATTGCCCACATGCATCAATTTGCCATTTGCCGTCAAGTACACTAAGGTAGTTCGGTGGTTCACTGAAAATTGTAACCTTGTCATCTTGGACCTACCATTTTTGTCTCCTGCTGCTCAACTGGGGGACAGTCAACGCAAAATACGTGCCCGTCTACCAATGAGTTCATCCAAGATTTATTGACACGAACATGTGGGAAATATGAGCAACATATGTTTGACTGATATTTATCGAATTCGTAAAAGCATCCTGTTTTCTTCTGCTAGAGACCTCTCTGATCGATTTCAAATTCCACCACTTGGTTCATTCTTCTTGGCTCCATGTCTCTATTCCTTCGAGAAGCTGTAGTTTGGCGTTGATGGTGGGAAGATACCAGTGTATCGGTCCTCTGTTACTGTGGGGCTCATGGCGCTGGGAGTCAGGTCTCTCTCATAAGGTATCGTCTTCGCACTGGCGCAGCTGACGTGTCGTCCAGGGTGACGTCCCTCCATCGTGTCTGATTCCACGAAAGCTGGTTGATGATCTTGTGCCCAACCTTGGTAGGTATCAGAAGCATACTTTGCGCCGTGGAGATCATCTGTGCTGATCGACCATTCGTCCTTGCCATCCGGTGACGAAGCGCGAGAAGGCGTCTGGCCATAGATTTCTGGTTGTGTGCGTACGACCCCTGACCTCCAGAACTTGAACGCATCGATTCCGGAGATGACTGCTGCAGCCAAAAAGAGAATGCTAATACAATCAGCCAGACATTCTTGTCAGCGTCAAGAGAATAGACTAACCAGAGTGTTACTCCGAGGCCCGTCGCGGCTTTCGCTAGGTTGCAGATTGATGTTGACCCAAATGCAAAAGTCGAACAAGATGCAGAACTTGCGCTTAGCTTCTTGTCAGCAGCTCCTTGTTGCATGCCTTTCGCTGTCCAGGCACATGTTGACGCGAACGCCGATATCCAGAAAATCTGTTCTGTCTGTCAGCATCTGGAATACCAAGTTTGTTGTCAACGAGGTAGCTACGAACAGTAAATACAGAGTCGATTGCGATGAAGATGTAGGGATTAGCCAGGCGCCATAGCCTTGTCCAGCAAGGAACTATGACCTGATACATTAAAGCAGGCATTGTGAGAAAACACTGCGAAGCATTAGTCTATACTTCGATACACATAAGCACACTTGAGACTCACTAAAGCAAAACACCATTGTACGCGACTATCATGATTTCCTTTCTCCGTCAAAATCGCCAGCGTCATGCATCCTGTGATGAAAGTAAGGATTGCTTGGAGAAGATGAAGAGCAATCTTCAACTTGTGAACGGCATTTTGAGGAATCCACATGGCGGATAGGCGCCCGAGCGAGAGAATATACCCAGTCACACGGTATAGAGCTCCTCGAGAAGCAAGAAGGAGGGACTTGGGTTGAAGTAGTTGGAAGATAGCACTTTTCCAACACGGCAGACAGAAAACAAGTTTAGGGCTGGCACCATTGACAAGCTGCAGATTCTGGAGGGAACTCGTAATAAAACTATGGTCTCACCGAAAGTACGTCTCAGCTAGTTATATTAATACAGATCTGAGGCTCATGAGTGGATGTCAATCGTGTTGATTGAGCCATGCTAGGCGATCTACGGGCCGTTGGCTAGGGACCACGAGGCGCCAACAGAGCATCCGGCTTGGCCGACCAGCCATTTGTTGCAGCCGACTTGTGCGATCGATTTAATTGCCTTGTAGTTGTGTCGCGCGCATATGGAGACTTCTCGAAACATGGCAAGTTAGCCTTGGGCAAGGGCTATATGATACGGAGCACACAGCATTGATGGCTGCAAGTATCATCCTCCTCAAAGGCGATGTGCAACAGTCGGGATCTCCGTGTTAGGGAGCGGTCCGGGGTTGATCTACACGTCGATTATGTCTCGCATCAGCTCTTATGAAACGCGTTTCAAGATCTCGTCTCGCATGGATACTTTATGGACATCGGTTTCAGCAGTACAAATAGAGGGGGCTGCATCGTAATATACCACTTCTCAATCGCATCTGCAAGGCGCATCGTGACCTTCCCGGCGGTAAATCGATACGACGACCCATTCTCTGAGATCCTTCACCGAGCCGTGGATTCGGATGACGACTAAACCTATACGAGCACTTTCCTGGTTTGGCTATCATTGCGCTTGGTCCTGTTCCAGGCATGTATATCGCTTTCCAGACAAAGAGTGACTGCGACAACCTCCGTGTTGGAGAAGAGCCTCTGCGCCAAACGTACAAACATAACACCAAACTCTTGTATTCATAGTGTAGGGAGTGAGATTGTGGGAGAAGTGGCATGCAAGCATGTAGGAATTTGGGTATCTCTTGAAAGTCGCAGGATGGTTGGCGAATACAGACATTCTTCACATGCCTCGATAGCAGGTGTCCTGATATTTGCCGTGCAAGATGCAGACACAGGGTTGTTGCGTGCCGTTCCCCATATGTCTTTCACCTCTTAAAAACACTTCTCAACGCCTCGAAATGCAAAAGGCTTCTAGCCTCCAATGTTCTGCGCCCCAACGCCATGCATATCCAACAAGCAATCAATCGTCGTAGTACAGGCAACTGTCCTTGACGCAGGTGGTCAGGCAGCGGTCTTCTTCTCCAGGGCGGTCTCGATTTCGTTCAAGAGCTTAGCGAGGGTTTCCACACCCTCCTTGTCTGGACCAGCAGACTCGAAGTCAATAGCCTCTTTGATGACGTCGAGAGCTTCGTCGAGGCGACCCTGTTCCTTGAGAGCAGTCGTGCGTCTGTACCATCCCTTGGTGTTGGCGACCTTCTTGAGTTCGGTGCTGCAAAAGGCGTCGAGGGCGGCTTCGGGCCACATTTGCTGGGCCATGAAGGCTTGAGCACGGTTGTTATACAGTTGACTCAGTTCTTCGCGCACAAGGCCGGCGGGTTCCCACAGAGGACGCTTTGCAGCCATGTCGATGGCGAGGCCGTACATGCGGACGGCATCTGGGTATGCGCCCTTCTTGAACGATGCGTTACCGGTCTCCTTGAGCTTTGTGATTTGCGCTGATCGCTTGGGGTTGACAGGGACGGGTGGTGGTGGGACGCCCATGGGTCCTTCAAGGTCTACGACGAAGGAGCGGTGGAGCGAGTTGAGAGCGGCCAATTCGGCTTCGAGTGTGCCTGATGATGAGGATGACGAGATGGCCTTGGTGTTGGGGTCGATGGCCAGCGGTAGCTGTACAAAGGTGTCTGGTCCCTCCATTTTCTGTGTCTAGGGCTTGTGGGATTGACTTGGTAAGTATGTTCGAACAAGGGGAAGAGTCCTTGATGTTTGTGGGGGAGCAGCTGCGAGAGGACACCCGTTCACAATCATCTCGGTGCCAAGAGTCGTGTTACATACTCGAGTATATCTTCTTTATTCTTTCTTGTCCGTCAAGCGAGCCCATCACATCTCCAATTTTTACACAAAGCCAGCTTCATTGCGAATTTGCTCAATTTCAACAACACATTTCGTGAACCACATGCTTGCCTGTGGCGGGTTGTTCTACGCACTTCACTCCAGCTTCTATGCTTCTATGCTTCTACTAGCCATCTTTTTCGATGTCATGTTTTGTCGCTTGCCTTGCTGGCTAGCGATCTGGTTTTCCGCCCCCAACCTGACTTGCTGCTGATCAGCGAAAATCTTCTTATCAGCTTTTGTATAGCAATACTTTGACCACACAAATGTTTTGAGGCGAGGCGAAGCCGGCGACATGCTGTGTTTCACCACGTGTCAAAGCTGCATACTTTACAAAAGCGAAGCGATGTCAGGTAGAGTCCGGTGACAGTGAGGTTGAGAATAGTTCGTGGGACCCCTTATGCATCTCAGTCGCCGCCTTGAGTCTTCTCGTACGATTCATAGAAGCGCGGAAGGTAGAATTTGGTGTTTTCGTAAACCAGGAAAGTTACGCAAGTGGACGGCAGGACACGTACTATGTTTGGTCCAAGGCTGGAACTTTGAGTCAGCAGCTGACACATCAAGAACAGGCACGAAATGCATACCCCTTGTAGAACCCTTTGATACCCTCTTTGCGGAAGACCTGTTTGACAACATCTCTCACACCCTTGTAACGCGAGTCGGCATCATAGGTCTGCAGACGGGCTCTGACGACCTGATAAGGATATGTGACGCTACCAGCAAACATCTTGCTCGCAGCGCTGAGTAACAGAAAGTCCAGGTTGGTGAGGTTCTCCCTGCCACCACGACTTGTGCTCCAGTGATTCTTGAGTTGTTCATAGGCCATGAACTGAATGGCGCCATGGCTGACTCCAAACAGAGATGGTACCAGCCCGCGATAAAACCCCTTGAGCCCCTCTGTCTTCCACAGGTGTGATGTTCCTTGTCGAATCGACTTGTATGCTCCGGGTGCATCGCGCGAAGTGGATAGCATGCGTGTCTTGATGACCCATATCGGGTTGGTGCAGAGGGCGGTCAGGATGCCTGAGAATCCCGAGGCAAAGAAGTAGTCGTATGAGGTGAGGACATCTGGATTTCCGCGAGCAGTCTTGATCAAGTCCTTGATGTTGCCATACCTAAAAGGGCGCAATTAGCACATATCAACGAGGGAGGACTCGATGTATCATACCATAGGAAGTATAATGCCCAACTGACAGAGTTGCCGACCATGTTAGGCATGAGGCCGCGGTACAATGCAGAGTAACCACCCTCATTTCTGATTATGTTCTTCACTATCCGCACCGAGTCTCCAAGGTGACTGCTAGTACTTGGATCCACTGTATAGGACCGAATTTAGCAAGCGACCAGATTTCCAGATGCTCGAGGTAAGACACACCCTGTAGGCGCGTTTTGACGACATCGAAAGGATGAACTACCAAAGTAGAAATAATTCCGGCGCTGAAACCAGCAACACTTTCTATGAGCGATGGAGACAAGCCAGAACCGGGCTGCCTTCCCTCGATCGGGGGATAGACACGCGGCATGGTTGATTGCTGTGTCTTTGGATCTGGGTCATCTGCGAAGGAAGGCGGCGGTGCCATGGCCGGCTAACATGCACCTTCTGCAATGCTGCAACAGACGCGCTTTGCGATGCATCAACACCGAGGCTCGTCATTGGAGTGGGGCAGCCGCTAATGACTAGCTTCCGCGATAACATGTCACGATAACGATTCGTGTATCAGATCGCTCCATAGTGGGCTTGAAAGCAGTGCATACTCAGGTCATTCTGATGGCACTACGAGTATACTCGAGTGTGATTGACGCTTCCAACCAGGCGTACCAGCAGTGGCAAAGAATTACAGGTACTGATAACATCAAGTCAAGAATCACGGTGCACAAAAAGCAGCCATTGACTACCGTACGTCTGCACACCTAGGTGGACCAATGCTTGACGAGATGATGGTCATCAGAACATCAAGACAAAGCGCGCCCCTTGTAGTCAACAAAATGATTGCTTTGGTAAAGGCCTGGGGATATATGGGTGATGTTGTGCATGACATTTTGGTCAGCGCCTTGTGGGGCCTGGATGATGCTCTATATGTACAGGCAAGCGCTCCCTTTGAGCATTTCCAGAAACTGATCGCAACGGCTCAGATGAGTAGAGCAGGAGTGGAAATCTCGTGGCATGATCGAGCTGGCGCGATTGAATATGATTATGGCAGAGGCAACCAATGTCTTCCTCGTTTCAACATCTTGCGTGTGCCTTGTGGAAAATGCTTGTAAAGTTGATGTCGGATCCCCCTAACGCCCGAATAATGAAGGTGAAAAAGCGAAGGGAAGATCAATGGTGGTCATTGCCGTGAGCATCGCCGTGGGCGTGGGCGTGGTCGTCGTTAAGGAAGACGGCTTCGTAGGCGAGGTATCCGGCAAAGGCGACAGTAGCGATTCCGAGACCGGGGAAAGAGCCCTTGAATCTGTTCCAGCGCGAAAACGGACCAGTGTATCTCCAGGCCTCGCTGTCGGGACATGGTCAGAGACGGGAGTGGGTGACTGTGGGTGACTGTGGGTGTAGACGTACTATCTGGCCCAGGGGTCGTTTCTAGGCTGGCCCGAGGCGGCAGCAAACTTTTGAGGGTCGAAACCAGTGAGATTGGGACGAGGAGCCATGTTTTGTGGTCGGGCGATGTGTGTTGGTCGAGTCGAGAGTGGATGCGACACAGCTCGCGACGTTCAAGTGGTAGAGCGGCTACTTCCGTGCCCGCGTCGTGATCCTCATCGACGGTCGACCACCTTGGCCCTGAGGTGCAATACCCTGCTCGAGCTACCAGACACATACAATACCCAACGCATTCACTCATTTCCACGCCCTCGAGCCGACTTCTCCACTCCTAGACGAATCCATCACCGTCGGTCAGCAGTGCGCCGTCTACAATGCCGCCAGCAGTTGGGCGCATGAACCATGCGAGCCATCCATCCAATCCCTTCATACAGTTCAACAACCCGGCACACTCGATTCAGCAGCTGCCGCATTATCAACAACAACAGCACTCCCTGCCGCAACCCTTGACGCGGCCCTCAAACTACGCCTCGGCGAACGGTTTCATTCCTCCGACCACCAATGCAGCCGCTCTGCAGAGCGCCTACGCCAGTGCGGGCGCCCTAGCTGGCCCGAATGCTGGAGCTGGAGTAGGCGGAGGTACAGGACTGGGCAGTGAGGCTGCATATCGGGGCTTTGCACATGGCGCTGCTCTCCAACAGCAGCAGGCACATCAGGCTGAGGCCGCTCAACTGGGCATCAAGTCAGGTCTGGCAGGAAGGATACGCGAAGTCTGGGCACACAACCTCGAGCACGAGATGGTACTACTGCGACAGCTCATCACCAAGTATCCCTACGTGAGCATGGTATGTTACCACCTGCTTCCCACCTCTGCCTCCGTTCGTGTCTTGCTAATACCCCGTCACGCAGGACGCCGAGTTTCCTGGCATCGTCGCGCGACCCATCGGTAATTTCGAGAACAAGGCCTCCTATCACTACCAAACGCTCCGTTGCAACGTCGATCTCCTCAAACCAATCCAATTGGGCATTACCATCTGGACTGCAGACGGCGAACTTCCTCCTCAGCAACCCGACCCATCCCTCTTTCCCAAGCAGCCTAACAACCTGGTCGTGTGTCCCTGCACCTGGTCTTTCAATTTCCGCTTCTCTCTCGACCATGACATGTACGCAGAAGGCTCCATCGAGCTCCTCAAAAAGGCCGGCCTCGACTTTGCCAAACATCAAGAACAAGGCATCGATCTCAATGCCTTCGGTGCCGCTCTGACTACGTCGGGCTTGACCTTTGTTGACGACGTCAATTGGCTATCCTTCCACTCGGGCTACGACTTCGGCTATCTGATCAAGTTACTGACCAACGCCCCACTGCCTGAGAACGAATCAGAGTTCCGCGATCTCGTCAACATCTACTTCCCCAAGCTATGGGACATCAAATTCCTGTTACGACATGCTCAGCGTACTCTTGCGCCGCAAAACCGTCTCAGTCCTACCGCCTCTACTGTAATCAACACCCTGGGTCAGAAGTCCGGCTTGCAAGACTTGGCAGAAGAGCTTGGATGCGTGCGTCAGGGTGCTCCTCACACTGGTGGCTCTGATGCTTGGTTGACCGGCTCCGTCTTCTGGGCTATGCGCAATAAAATCTTCGACGGTCACGCGCCGCTCGAATTGGCAGATCAAATCTACGGTCTGCATGGCGTTGGTCCCCCAGCAAGTGCTGCTTTTAGGGATGAGTTCCTCCAAAGTCAGGGCCACCAGACCCCACAAACGAATGGCTCTCTCAACTTCCATACAGGCCACACACCCACTACCCACCAAGCACCGAGTACTCCGACTACCTCTCATGCTGCCATATCCGGTACGCCAGGGCCTACCCATTTTTCTCAGCATGGCTCGCTAACTCCAGCAGGCGGTGTCTTCGGCAATTTTCAGTACGCCAAATAGTAAATGTCTATCATAAGCCATCGGTCGGCGAGCTTCGTCTTTAGCGGTTGTTACGGTGTCTAGGCGTATGGCGATACTTGGGGAGGGCTGGCCATTTCGACATGGCCTTTTTGCTATTTTGCTTGCCTAAAAGATTCAGAGGAGGGCGAGGTCAAAGGTTTGGAGCATTGGGAAGTCCATCTTTCTCTAATGCATGACGCGTCTCACGAATTGTAGCCGCAAGGTGACATATTGAACCCCAGTTCTTTTCGTTTCTCGCTTTTCAGTGTCTCCTCTCTCATTACCCAATTACCTCCTTTTACGACGATACGCATTTCTTGTACACCTTTAGATCATAAGCCACATGTTCTGTACACACCATCATCCTCTCGTTTGCATATCAATCCCCGTATCGATATTGATGCTTGGACACTAAGCAATGGTCACACCTGATCGAAGACTCACAAATTCGACAATACTCAAGCGGGTGCGTATGGCAAAATTTGAACATGATAACTCCATCTGCTTTGTAACAAGGTCGAACAAAAAGGATTCAAGAATACAATACACCTTCAATCTTTCGAATCTGTCAATCCTACTTGCCACAGCAATCGTTACTTCCTGCCTTGGTTTTCTCGCCAAATGCCAGCCTGCTAATATTGTCAACGACTCCTTTGATACCGCTCTTGCCCGCTGCCATCTGTGTGGGTGTGCTTGAGTAGCTAGGCGGCACATCCATACAAGGATTTTGGGTGAAGAAGTTGCGAGGTCGGAGCAACACGGTCATGGGCTCGGCTGGCATGATGGGATAGTCCTCGGGAGCAGGGAAATGCGTCAGACCAAATGTGTGCCAAAGTACGACATCCTCCTGTTCCAGATTTGCCTCTGGCTCGGCAGAAATCCAGGCAGGAATACCTTGCGAAGGCTCGCCAGATGTTTGGGGAACGTGGCGGCCTGCGGGGTGGATTTGATCATCCGAGTACTTGGTGACGTGGACAGCGTGTCTGGCAAACCCGGCTCTCTTCCAGACAAGACTGTTTTCCTTGGGCAAGAGTGGAGGCACTTCTCTGCTGACCAGCTTGTAAGAAACAGGCTTCTTTGAGTAGGGGTTGATCTTGCTGGTATTTGCCATGTCCCAGGTACGGCTGGTGTTGCCATCATAGTCGCTCATACCAGTGGCAGGGGTTGTCAGCGCGGTCTTTTTGGCGTAGAAAGCGTTGCCGTAGTAGTTCTCTGCGCTACCGACTTCGCCATCTCCACGCACTGCATCGGCTTGGAAAATAGTGTTGCTTGGTCCATCGATATTAGGGTCTAGACGTAAGCAGAACAGGTGCTGGTGGTTGCTATAATTGATATTAGCAATTCGTGCTTGGTCACAGGAGTTATAGAGACTTACTGTGCATTGACTCCGGGGTATACTTCAGTGCCCCAAGGAGCAGCTGACTCGCCAGGGTTGAGAGCGTATGTGTTCAGGATACCGGTCAGCTTGATCTCAAGCTGGATCGTACCGTCCTGCATGAAGATCCAGTAGACACAGTATTCGTAGTTGGCGGCGGTGAAGATTTGCGAGATGATGAGCTTGCGGCCTCGAGTTACCGTGCATGATTCGTCACGGAAGTCGGTGTGCTTGAATAGGATGCCGGCATCCTCTTCATGAATACAGATAGCATTCTTGATGGTCTGAGCATCACCCGCTCTGTTGACGAACTCAGCGTCCATGTAATGGATAGCACCCTTGCAGTCGCAGCCGAGCGACAAGCTGTTGGTCATGTAACCAGCACCATACTCCCCCAGGTCAAATGCATGCTTGCGCTGATGAGGGTGTTCTGGGTTACCATACGGCACTACCATCTCAGCAAGAGACATTCTGTAGAATACGGGTCTGACGTTGCCTCTGTCGTTGAAACTGATGTTGCTCAAGACGAGTCCCTCGCGATAGTTGAATCCAATGTGAACAGACCAGTTTTGCCACTTGATAGTACGTCCATCCATCTCGAAAGACACACCTTGTGGCTGTGTAATCTCGATAGGCTTCACGTCTGTCCTAAGACCAATTTCCTTTTCGATAGCTTCGCCATGGAAATTGCTAGATGGTGCTTGATTGAGCTGTCTTCTGACCTTAGGGATGTCGATATGGATGATCTCTTGGGTATCCGCGTTGAAAATGGGACAGAAGTCCAGAGGATATGTGTACTGGCTGTCATTGGGATGAGGGCGGTAGTACATCAATGCTTGTTGAAGACGGACGTTGCTTCCGAATCTCTCGTCGTAGCCAATAGTCCAAGGATCGCAATAGACTTTGTGCATATCTTGAGGAGGAATTCCAATGATGCCGCATTGTTCGATGACCTTAGGATCCGTGCGGACGACTTTCTCTACAGTGTTCAGATCTTCCATAGTAATCTGGGCACTAGTCAGCAATCTGCTTGATTTACCATGATCATGGGCAGCATAAGGTGGCATCAGTGAGATCTCAACTGTGCTGTAGCATTGTGAGAGATCATGCTCGGTCCTGGTGCCCTTGCTGCATACCTGATCACGATATACGTACCAGTGGCTGAACACCCTCCGTGAGATCCCAGCTCAGAACCTTCTTCTCCTCAAGGTCGACAGTGCCATCGAAGACCTTGCTTCCTCTGCCGATTGCAACAATATCCGCTACACGATGAGGTCTCTGCACAGTTTCGGGTGATGCCAACCAGGCCATCATTTCCTTCTTTCTGGGCTCCCAAAGAGTAACAGCATTGAAGAAGACATCGTTGTACTCCTTGCGGACGATAGCCACAGCCTCCTTGATCTCACTGCTTGACAGAGGATCCAGGGGATGAGGTGGCGGAAGCTGACCAGTCAACTGTGCCGACATTTGCTTTACCCTTTCCAAAACCATTGTGTCGAATTTCGAGGATATGTTTGTAGAGATATAGAGGAAGTACGTGCTATGAACAAAAGATGAGCACGAATCCCGGCTCAGGAAGGCTCAGTTATATAGACACGAGATACTTCCTCAGAACAGAGCAGCTGTAGCAGTACAAGGACAGTTTATCAAGGCCATACCATTGCCCCGCGCCTGGCAGCCCACCATGGGTAGGCGATAAGATAGAAGGTTGATAACGGACTGAGTTCCTGTAAACAGCATAGCGTCAAGATAACGTCACCTCCGCGCGCCGACATCGTACAAGTCAGGTCAGGTACGGACGGCTAGATTTACCTAAAGAATTGGGGTGACGGGAACATCGGGTTGACCTGCCTCCACTGCAATTATCAAGTCAACACGCTCCGAGCAACCACTTATTGTCCTTTCAGAAATGACTGAGACTTGGAATTCTGGGGTTTGGAGCACGGAGTTCGCCGTTTTTTCGACGTTTGGTGACGGTACCTTAGTAAATTAGAAGACCTGTAAACATCTATTAGCATATGCTGTAACACGTTGTCCTCGTCGATATAGGTCCTAAACGAGCTTCCAAAACTGGCGCTACCGGTGCTACTACTAAGAGGGCCTCGCGCGCGAGGAAACCGACCTTAAAGGCTACTACTGCCGCTACTATAACTAAGGTTATAAAGGCTCTAAAGACACCTCGAGCATCGAAGACTATAAAGGTAGTAACACCGACCTCTAGCATTAGGATCTAACTTAAAACTCCTACTACCGATGCGGTTATTACGAGCATTAAAGTAGCGCCTAAGGCTACTACGGTAACTATAATCTCTAATAATAACAAAGTCCCTAGCGACGAGGCTTTTAATAAGATATACGGCGACAAGGAGGTAGATAATAAAGAGGAGGAGGCTAATAATCGAGAAATTGCGCGCCTTAAGTATAAGAAGTTAATAATAGATATCGCTCGCGAGAACCGCGTAAGGGAAGAGGCTACTTAAGCGCTTAAGACCGCTACGCGTATAGCGATATAGGCTCTAGAGGAGGAGGCCGCTTAAGCGCTTAAGAACTATAAGTTTGTTAGTAAGTAGTAGGCTATCTATAGCAAAGAGACACTAGATACACGTACCTTTAATCTTAACTACGCTAATAGTAGGATATTTAGTCGATTTTAACTATAGATTGACGAGGTAACTACTAAGTAAGTGACGCGAGTGTTTTCTACTAAATATAAGCTCTTTGCTACGGCGATGTTCTTACTATTAAACCGTAATACGCATATGTTAACGACTCTACGCGATGACGGTAATTAGGAGGTTCTAACGAAGTAACTAATAAAGTAGCATAAGAAGGGCAAGTTAGATCTGCGCCTGTCGGTTGTTACGCATTTAACTAAGCTTAAAGAGGACTTAGTCGTCGTTATAGCTAGTTAGAAGCGTAAGGGAACTGCTACTAAGATCTAGCGCCTTAATATCCCTTTAATACTTAAGGCCGAGCGCGCGAGAGGTAACTATTACTCTAATCTTATGCTTAAGTAGATTTGTACGCTTAATAATGCCCTCTACTCTAGCGACTACTATTTTTGGAAGGGGTTAAACATTGCTTAGAACTATTACCTACTCGATGATACGGTCATTAAAGACTAGTTAAACGACATTAACCTTAGCTACTCGACAGTCGACACCCCCTCTATTAACATCGTTATAAAGCTTAAGAACTACTTAACTACTTAAAAGGTAAGGAAGAAGTAGTTAGAGGTCCCTCTAATGCCGCCTATACCCTAAACACTAAACGACATGCTTAATCTTATAGTAATGAGCATAATGTCTTAGATGTAGTAGTCTTAGTAGTAATACTAGCTTCTATAGCTATAACACCTTCTACCGCCTTAACCGCTAGTATTCGCCGTCCCGAACCCCTCCGTACTACTAGTTTTAAGTCCTATCGAGGCCGACTCTAAGGACACTTTAATAGAGTTTTTCGTATAGTTAAAGACTAGTAGTAGGTAGTAGAGCTTAATAGATAAGGTTAATAAGGTAGAGAAGAGGCTTAAAGAGGAGGACTATAACCTAGATAGCATTAGGGACATTAATATTAAGACATAGACGACTATCTAGGAGTTTAGGCGCGGATTACTCGGTCGAGTTTAGAAGGAAGTTACGCGGTATAAGTAGACCACTAAGTCCCCCTAATTTGTTGATTTAACTAGCGGATATGTCTAGATTTAATGCTTAGCTCGCCGAGTTGTACTAGCTTAACTCTTAATTAAATACCTATAGACAATGATACCTACTATAATCGAAATAAGCTGCCGTATGCCTCCTACCCGCCCTTTATACTACTATACGTAGGAATATACCAAAGTCATCGAATAGAGGTGCTAAGCTAATGTGCCTCTTAATCTATGCCTTTAATATAGCAAAAGAGAGCTCTATTAGATTAAGATCTAGCGAGTACGGCGGTAAGAACTTGAGCTCGTACCTAGCCGTCGTTACTACCTTATAAACCTCTACGGATCGGTAAATAGAGGCATTATCTATAACTAATATAGACCTTAGAGGCAGCTACGGCAGTACGTCCTCTACGAGCTATACGTAGAAGATTTCTACGTTAATACCTCCTTAATAGATAATAGGGTCACTAACGTAACTATCTATAGTTATTACCGGTAATATTAACTACTTCTCGCTCCTCTTTATTAACTTATAATCTACGTAAGTAAGGCCCTTTAGAGACTAGCCGTACTTCCTCGAGCTAGTGCGCTCGTTTGCGCCGCTCTTATCTATAAACACTAACCGTCGCCTACTCTAAAACATCCGACGACTACGCTAGAGCGCTCGTAATAGCTTACTTCTCTTAGAGGCCCTCTTCTTTGCCTTCTTCCTTAACTACTTCTAGCGCTTTAAAAGGTTCTATATAGAGGTTAAGTAGAGCGCTACGTTAAACTCATTAAGGATAAAGTCTTAGATCTTATCGAGGTACGTAGTCGGTCGGCTAGTAAGGTATTCTAGCATAAACTAACTAGTTAGCGTACATTGTTAAGCTTATCTAGTTTACTTACCTCCTCTACCTTATCGTTTAACAATCTCGGGCGACCTTTTATACTACTTAGATCCGGATAGAGCTCGCTATGCTCGTTTAGCGCCTTTAAAAGCCTATATACCGTAGCGCGAGCGAGCGAGAGGGTCCTAATAATGCTATCCGGAGGCTAGCTAGCGGCATGGAGCGTAAGGATCTAATTTTAAACAAAATCTGGCAATGGAGGCGACATAGGTACGTGATTTCTTATGAATTACAATTTACTATGGTACCGTCACCAAACTGACGAATTCTGAGGAAACACCGTGCTCGCGAACCCCGCAGACGCCAGTCTCAGTCATTTCTGAAAGGACAATAAGGACGCTGAGGATATGGTATCTGAGAACGGTGTGGATGGGATAGATATGTAGGGTAGATAGCTGTTGCTCCCTTCCACAGATATCCAACACAGAGTGACAAACCGAAACTTTCGGCGTCTTCGGGTGCGTAAGAAGAGGCACTTCGGCGCGGTTGTCTGCTGCGATGAAATGGGAGATATCGTGATCGATGTTCATATCAACAAGAATGACTCGCTCCTTGCAATAATCAATGTACTCGAGTAGAAGAAGAGGAACGCGACAAGCTCAAGCTGACCCAAGACTGCGATCCATTCGGCCGATCGGTTCGGCCGAATGTTTCCCCTCCCAAAGCGGTTAGGACGACCCTCAGCAGACATCCATCGACGAGATCATGGTGGTTCCAGCCATCTTGATTTCTGTAATCATATCTATTGACGCGACGAAGTGATGGAGCACGAACGCTCGCCTGAAGGCGATCTTGGGCCTGACAGAAAGCGTCGTCGCAAGGTTCTATCATGTATGGACTGCCGGCGAAGGAAGGTCCAATGCGACAGATCAGTCCCAGTTTGCGGAAGGTGCGAGAAAGCCGGCAAGCCATGCTCATATGAAGACGACAGCCCCTCACAGCAAGCTTCTACCGGATCAAGTCTGCCATACGTCTCACGACAACAATCCGTCACAGTGAGCAGGGACGTTTGGGATGATATGTTCAACAGACTGTTGCATCAAGAACGCGTAATTGAGCGGTTGCAAGCTACTCACGCGAGCCCCGCTACTCCTGCAACAGTTTCCATCGCAACGCCTCAAGTCCATGGAAATCTGGATACGCCAGGCGGTACTAGTGACATCGGCGCGAAGGAGAGAATGTTGTTCAGAGGCAAGGGATTTAAAACGACGTACTTTGGCCCATCTGATGCTAGGAGTGCAATGACTCTTGTAAGCCAATCCTACTTTTCCCTTCCCTGTCATTGGGCAGTTAGATTGTGGGCTGTGAGGACAAAAGACATAATGACGAGTTGAAACTCGTGCTCGGAAACCATTAGTATACTGACTAGATTCTTGTCACAGAATGCCCACAACTTCTTCCGCGAGGAGGTCTCGCGAAACCCAGAACTTGTGCGCTGCAGAAGAGATGTCGCCAAGCTGCGGGCGGTCAAGAAGATACTGGATAAGCAAGAAGTATCTTCGTTACAAGAATCCCTAGTGTCTTACTTGCCTGAGCGAATCAAGGTTGATCTTCTGGTTAGGATGTACTTCGAAAACATCGACTGTACCTGGGGGATACTCCACGCTCCTAGTTTTCAACGGGAGTATGAGATCATGTGGCAGGATCCGCTGAACACAAAACCTGGATTTGTTGCTGTTGTACTCCTGATGATGGCCTGTTGCCAATGTCTTGTTCGAGAGCAACCGCAAACATATAGGGCTGACAGTCCGCTTCCTCGTGAGACTGCTATAAGCCTGATTCACGCTTGCGAAACTTGGATTGCTCAGTCGAGTCGCAAGCACACTGATTTGCAGTGGTATCGGGTTCAGTGTCTCCTTCTGGTGGCTAAACAGACCCATCAAATGAAGATGAAGCGGCGATGGGTTGAATCTGGTAACCTGCTGAGGGTTGCCATATCTGCAGGATTGCACAGGGATCCAGAGTTGTTGCAGAAAAAGACACTCTCGTCTGCGTTTGAGCACGAAATGAGGAGAAGGATATGGGCATTCATTGTTGAGTGGGACCTTCAAACATCCGTTGACAGGGGCATGCCTCCGATCTCATCGGATATCGCAAGCGATTGCGGGCCTCCCTCAAACTTGCACGATACAGAATTCGACGAATCGACAATCATCATGCCGCCTTCCAGACCGCTGACCGAGTCGACGAAGATGACGTCTACGTGTCTGTCTTCACGGAATCGAGGTTTGAGAAGGAAGATCATCGCCGTGATAAATCAACCTTTACATCAGGTGTCTTATGACGAAGTGTTGGCATACACACAGGAGCTTGAGTTGAATCTGGCTTCCTTGCCTGACTGGGCTGGTGATAGACTCAGAGATCTGACGGCTCACGATCAAAGTGTTGCACTCCTACACATCCAACTGGAGCAGTTTCTTCTCATCTTACATGGCCATGCGGCTCGCCAGGCTGTGACCAAGACCCATATCACTTTTTCCAAACAGGCTTTCAAGTCTGCTGCGGTCTCTATCTTGGACAAGCTTTCTGAGCTGTCGGCTAAAGGCTTCAAGTTCCTACTCATGGTACGAGCAGACATCCAAAGGGTGTTCACCAGTACCTTGGCGCTGGGTAACACTGAAGACAAAGACATATCGACGCAAGACTTGCGCAATCTGGTCCAGCCTAGTCTTGAGCTTGCAGATAAGGCTCTCGATTTATTCGAGGAGAAGATCCTGACGACTGGAGGTATTCAATGGACTCACACGTTCCTCGTGTACGACATGCTTCTGTGCAAAGTGCATCCACTTGGTCGCAACATGCCATCTCGACCCGGCAGTGGAAGGATCTACAGTATCTGTAAAAAGATCATGGACAACCAAGATTCGGACTTCTCAGCCAAAGTGGTTCCCTTGAAGGACTCCGTGCCAACGCCGAAAAAGAACAAGGGGCAACGGGCTACCAAGATGCATGTGACCACAGAGGACAATACTACTCAACAGCCACCCCCTTCTTTGAACAGCGATGTTGTCCCAAATCTCAGCTTCTCTGATATGCTTGACTGGAACTTCGATGATTGGATGCTGTACACTGATATGTTCTGGTCACCTCAAAATATGTCTCTACCATCATTATCCGAGCAGAATTTGCAGTATTGAATCCACTACATGTATTCTACCACCTAACATCATAATTTACTACATTTTGGCAAGCCTTTTCCTCCATTTGCCACTCCCATCATTCTGCTGAAGGCTTGCTCGAAGCGTGTGCCATGTCAATTACCACAGATCCATTCATGTCCAGCCAAGTCGATCTTGCTGTGCGGGTGACCCTGTTTCTAAATCTGGTCAACTCTACTGCACTCAATCAAGGCACACATGTTACCGAAGCATACTTCGAGCAATTTGATAGCGGTCTCTCTGATGCTGGTCTGCCGTAGTGGGTCTGGGTTATCTGTAGCTCGTTGCGAGACAGTAAAGTGAAACCTTCAGAGACGTCTATCAACATCTCTGCTGCTGTAAATGTTCACACCGCGGAAGCCGAGCGGTTCCAGAAAACAAACTCCGAAATGCGTGCCTGAGTTGGAACACGCGTTCGAGATCATGATTTTCTGACGGCATGTCACAGCTTATACCAAGCTGAACACATGTGTTTAGCAACAGATAAAGATACTGTCCTAGAAACAGGTGAAGCCGGGGAGATATCGGCAATGAAAGCCCGCTGCCTCCAACGCCAGCAACTGCGTGGAAGGATATGCGATACAAACAACTCATTACTTGGCATATGATGCATATTCTGTTGTAAGGCTATGGAGATATGCAGAAATGTCCAGTCATCATCTATCTGTTGCTTCAATCAGGCTGCAGCACGAAGTCTGTCCACGGCCAGACCCTGCTCGACACTGTCTGCTTCACGGGCTCCGACAAAGCGGTAACAAAGCATGTTTGGCTCCAGCACGGTTTAACCAAAAGACCAGTCAGGATACACGCAAGTATACACTGACCGAACAGGTAGGTGGCCTGCCATCGCTGTACACTTGGCCTTCATATGGTATCAGACCGGGACATGGCCTTGGTGAAGGACACTCGCAGCTACAGGCTGTGCTATTGACCTCGAGTAAACAGATGACAGAATTATGACAAGGACTGGCAGGTCGACAAGGCAGACCTGCGTGAGGGGAACAGCGGCAGGACTCGGCCTCGTACATTCTTTCCTGCCTTCGAGCATACCTTTGGACCCAAGCACAGGCACAGCCAAAAGCGCCAAGGCCGGATCGTATCATGGATTTGTTGGCAACTGAAAGCCAACGTTTCCCTGGGCTGATGGATGATCCCAAGAAAGAGAGCCCCCACCCTCTCAGCTTCGACGCGTTTGCCTTTCTATTCCACGACCCAACTTTTGCCAAACCACGACAACAATCTCATAACACGCCAAGACACGCGTAGAATCGGTCGCATTTCATCAAACAACTCAAAAAGACACGCGAAGGGATCATAAAGCAGACATGCCGGGTGGAAAGGGTACGGAAACAGCGTCATCGCATCGCGTGTCCGACGAAAGAGCTCTCCTTTGCTGACGAGAGCTTTCAACGTGCAGGAAAGACTGGCGGCAAGACCGGCGGCAAGGCAGGCGATTCTAGCAAGACGCAAAAGTCGCACTCGGCAAAGGCCGGCCTGCAGGTATGCCTCTCCCTCCTCCTTCCCTACCCATGCATGACGCGTCAACCCCCGAGTCCCGAGTCCAACCACTGACCTCGTATTCTACAGTTCCCCTGCGGTCGTGTCAAGCGTTTTCTCAAGTCGCACTCGCAAAACAAGATGCGCGTCGCCGCAAAGGCGGCCGTCTACGTCACGGCGGTCCTCGAATACCTGACGGCCGAAGTCCTCGAGCTCGCAGGCAACGCCGCAAAGGATCTCAAGGTCAAGCGCATCACGCCCCGTCACTTGCAGCTCGCCATCCGTGGTGACGAGGAGCTCGACACTCTGATCCGTGCCACCATCGCCTTTGGTGGTGTGCTTCCGTCCATCAACCGCGCCCTGCTGCTCAAGGTCGAACAGAAGAAGGGAAAGAAGGATGTCGCATAGACGTCGGCATGGGCTCAGCGACAAAAAATACCTCTTGAACCTTGTGTTGCGCTGTCTGCCTTTTGGGCTTCGGAATTGATGACTGGCTTTTATGGGTTTTATTTTTTTTTCATGTTCTGGCTTCTTCCCTCTCTCCAACAACCACCCCTTTCTTTCTATGCCTTTCTGCTGCATTCTTCCGAGATGCCATGGCTAGATTGAATGGCAAGAACATCCTTGTTAGGGTTCCTCTTCTTTACGTTTTATATCTCGGCGCCGGGAGGAGACAGCAGGCACGGTGGCCTGCAGACTTATCAGGGGTTGGATGTAGCACTAGTTGCATTGACTCGACTCCGAAGTATTTTTGATTTTTGTTGTTTCTATACCCTTAATTTCTTTCCACAGACAATTCTTCATTGCTTTTGCTGCAGAGCATTTTCCCAGCTGCCCAGCCACCTCCAAGACCTGACGACCTTGTCTAGACCGCTGAGTGTATCGTCGACGGCGAGCTGGCCTCGCTTGCCTGAGAATTCAACAAAGAACATGTAATGCCATGGTGCCTCTCCGCTTGGTCGGGGATTGATGCTGGTCAGATTGATACCGTGTGATCCAAAAACAGCCAAGGCATTAGCCAGTGCTCCGGCATCGGTGTGAGAAACAGTGAACGAAAGCAGCGACTTGAATGCCCGAGCGTTCTGTTGGTTGTCTGCGTCCTTTCCAGTGGTGACAGACGAGGGAGACGTGTCCTCAAGACTTCTTCTCCGAATAATGAAAAAGCGTGTAGCATTATCCTTTTCGTCCTCGATATCGCGTGCCAGGAAATCCAGACCAGTCATTTGTGCCGCGATCCCACTGCTGATTGCTGCCGATGTGTGTGTATCGTCTGCCGCTACGAGCTCTGCTGCTCGGGAAGTAGACGATACATCCTGTCGCTCGACACCCTTGAGATAGCAGCATAAGAAAGTCTTGCATTGCCCCCAAGCCTGCGGATGCGAATATAGCTTCTTGATATGTGAGAGGGAAGTCAATGGCGCTGCGCGTGAGTTTGTCGGGTTGGGGTTGCCTGGTATAGGCGTAGCATGGCCAGAGCTGCTCGGGCTCTTGGTTTCCTCCTGGAGTACCTTGGCCGGCCCGGTTGCATGTCCCTGCCCAGAAATTGCGGGATGGCCTAGTAGACAGTGGTGTACTTCAACATAGCGTTCGCCACAGACCACAATATCCGGGTGTTTCGCACTCTGGTCTGCAAAGAGATCTAGTGTGAAGACTACAGATCCATTGGTCGAGTTTTCGAATGGGACGACACCATAAGCAGCCTTTCCTGCTTGCACTTGGTAGAAGACATCTTCAATGGTCGTTTGTGGTGAGAAGGTATAGTTGTCGGAATCAAAAGCACTTAGAGTTGCCTGTTAATGTGTGAGCTTCCAGTTCTAAGACGGCGTTGTGACTCTTTGGGCCGAATTGATGTCGGAGCCCATTGTATCAACACGTGAGTAGAGTATGATTGCATTCAATGCCCCAACCCCATAATTCGCTCTTATGTCCAGAGGCGCGACAGAACAGCAGATGTGGTGTATCGTACCTGATGCGTATATGAAGCCTTTGGACCCAAGTAGGCAATCTGCTCGTGTGACTGCATCTCGATACGCACACACTTGTTCAATCTCAAAGTTGGATTTCGATTCAACGAAGCATATCCGGGGATGAATAGAAGCTCGGAAAGACAATTGACCCAAGGAACGTAGGTTTGTAGGTGCAACAATAATTGACGATGACCACGCCGAGGTCGGCTTTTGGAAAGTCGCTGTTGGAAGCTTCTTGCCGTTCCGCGATGATCTCTTTCTCAGGCACGCGAAAAAGAGAATGGATACATTGGAATACATTGAAAATTCACGAGAACTTTTGGTATCATCATGTATGGGATTCCCATTGTATGCTATAGTATTACAACGACTGGTCGTGCACTTGGTCCAGGATGCTAAGAAACAAAACTACAGGTAGAGACCCTCTGGTTCGCCCTCGCTCTTGGTCTTGAGCACGCTCTCTCTTGCCTGTCTGAAGTCGGTCATGTTGACTCTCATTCTGCGTTCTCTCAGTGCCATGAGACCAGCTTCACTGCACATGGCACGAATATCGGCACCCGAGAGGTCGTCCTTCTGGTTGATGAACTCTTCAAGGTCGACGTCCTCGGCCAAGGACATCTTGGATGTGTGGAGGGTGAAGATCTTGCGCTTGGTGTTTTCTGCATAGAACAGTCAGCTGCTTGTACATGGCTAAATCATAGAGAAAATAAACTCACGGTCGGGGTTCTCGAAGAGAATCTTGCGGTCAATACGACCAGGTCTGATAAGAGCGGGATCCAGTGTTTCAATCTTGTTAGTGGCCATGATGACCTTGACATCACCACGGTCGTCGAAACCATCGAGCTGGTTCAGAAGCTCAAGCATGGTACGTTGAATTTCACGCTCGCCACCAGATGTGGACTCGTAACGCTTGGTACCGACAGCATCAATCTCATCAATGAAGACGATACTGGGGGCGTGCTCGGCAGCGACCTGGAAGAGCTGTCTCACGAGTCTAGGACCATCGCCCAAGTATTTTTGGATCAGCTCGCTACCAACGATACGGAGGAATGTAGCGCTGGTTTGGTTTGCAACGGCCTTTGCGAGAAGAGTCTTTCCTGTACCGGGAGCACCGTAGAGAATGACACCCTTTGGGGGCTTGATACCCATCTCCTCGTAAAGCTCAGGGTGGAGCAGAGGCAGCTCGACGGCTTCACGGACTTCCTGGATTTGTTGTTCCAGACCACCAATGTCGGCGTATGATTCGGTAGGGGCCTTGTCGAGCTTCATGACAGAAACGAGAGGGTCGGCATCGTCCGTCAAGACACCAACAACAGAAACGGATTTGTGATGAAGAAGAACACTTGCGCCGGGCTCGAGCAGATCCTTGTCGACAAAGGACATGATGCTGACATAGTATTCGGGGCCGGTAGCAGAGGATACGATGGCGTGGTCATCATCGATGAGCTCCTCGAGGTTTCCGACACCCATGGGGCTGCCTCTCATGTCATCAACACGGCTTCTTTCGTCGGCGTTGCGGTCCAGGGCATCGCTGTCAGCGCCGGCGGAAGCAGGCTGTTGAGCGCTTGCAGCTCTGGCCTTGCGCAGTCTTTCCTGGTTCTCGACGTATTCCTCCTCTAGCAACAAGTGGTCGTGAATGCGCTGCATGCGCAGGTATCGGAGCTTGCATCGGGCGGTAGGGTAGATGGAGGGGAGTTTGGCGGCGGCATTCGGACCGGCTTGCTTTCTCTTCTTGCGACCGATGCGGGTAGTGGGTTGTGGCGGAGGCTCGTACTTGGGCTTATCCTTCTGGGCAGAGTGAGCACGGAGCTTGACAGGTCAGATGGATTGAGGCAAAGGTACCTTGGGATCCTTCTTATCCTTGTTGTCGCCTCCCTGACTGGGAGGACCACCTCCGAGGCCAGACTGGTTCGCACCCTGTATGATGGTCAGCACGATAGGAAGACGAGGTGAAGTCGGCGGCGACGGCGGCATACCATGATTGATGCGGAGTTTGGATGTGGTGACTAAGGCGCGGCGAAGGGTGGAAGGTGTCTTGAGGAGAAAGTGAAGGGTCGACGGCAGCGTCGGACGTTGGATGGCAGTCCGGGAGAGGACGTCGAGATGGGTTGGTTACAAGAGGTTGGACGTGTGGATGGATGGCGGATGGAGCATGTCGATTGTGTTGGCCATGGGCGATGATGCACGCAGCACAGCGGCGTGGCCCAAGCTCACTCGTCTATGAATGACATGTGCTGTGCCTGTGCCTGTCTCGTCTCTTGTTCACCACCGAATAACTGTGCGACCGTCTTTATTCTCTCTTCCTTGCTTGAACTCGGACGTATCATAGCCAGTGCAAACAAGTCCCATCTTAACTTGTCACCCCGGCACCTTCACAAAACCTCTGGCTATATAACTTCCTCGAATCCGCCCACCACTCGGCCGCGGACTCGAACTATCACCACTGGTGAAATCACACGACACTTCTCTTTTGTCCATAGCGGACGAGTCTCACAGTCATGGCGGCAAACAGAAATCGCCGCCTGGTCAAAGAAATCCAAGACGTGCAAAAAGATAGCCACTCGGGTGTCTCGCTCGAGCCGCTGAACAAGGCTCAGACCGGCTCCGACACTCTCGATGACCTGACACATTTCAAGGGTGTCTTCCGCGGCCCTCCAGACACTCCCTACCACGGCGCTACTTACCATGTCGACATCAAAATCCCGAACGACTATCCCTTCCAGCCTCCCGTCATGAAGTTCACCACAAAGATCTGGCACCCCAACATCTCCAGTGTTACTGTCCGTCCATCCGCAACCTCGGCACTCCATCATCTCTTGCTAACACGCTGCTCAGGGTGCCATCTGTCTCGATACTCTGGGCTCGGCCTGGTCACCGGTCCTTACCCTCAAGTCCGCTCTCATCTCCCTCCAGTCGCTACTATCCTCGCCTGAACCGAAAGACCCTCAAGACGCAGAGGTCGCCCGCATGCTCATCACAAATCCTGCCGAATTCGCACACGTCGCTCGTGAGTGGGCTATCAAGTATGCTGGTGCTCCAGAAGGTGATCCTGGCTCAGAGACCACTGGTGCAGAGGGAAGCGGAGGTGTAACCGAAGAGACACTTAAGAAGAAGGACGATCAGAAACGGGAAAGGGCAGAAGCCGCAAAGCTCGCACAGTATGCTGCTGTGTACATGTTGTATACGAGGGAAACTTGACTAACACGTGCTGCAGGTATCACGGATACAACAAGCTTCTCGTGGATCGCTTCTCCGCCATGGGCTTTGACGTTCCAACTGTCGTTGCCGCCTTTGAGTTCACTGGCATTGACAAGAACGACGGCGAGGACTACGAGCTCGAGGAGGAGTACATGGGCGACATTACTGCAAGACTTTTCGGCGAGGCGTGATTTGCACTTTTAATTCTATCCCGGCCCTTCTTTCTCATTATCAAGTTACTGTGCAGTGGTAGGTTACGAGAACACGACATTATGATGCTGTACCCAGCTCAAGGACCCTTTTTGGCTCATACGGCCACTGAGCCTTGCTTTTGCCCAACAACTATCAATTAGGTACATACATATCCTTCTACAGATAGTAAAATGAAACGACATACGACTTCACACTTCTCCTTGCTCGATTATCGGCTTAGACAAAAAGATGGAAAAGAGGGTTCTGGTGGCCCCCATTAATGTACAAATAGAGCTGTCTAGCTAGCAGGGGGGGATCCTGTCCTCCAGACGATCATCCCGTCCTCCAAGAATGAATTGGCTATCTTCAGCTTGATCGATTCCATGGCCGATTTACGGTGACGCTATCGCGCAAACACCTTGACCACTCCATCGCCTCCTGCGCTAACGACGTATCTTCCGTCCTGGCTCCACACCACACTGCACACACCTTCGCCTCTCATGGGTCGGTGTGATGTAATGTCCTGCGTGCATTGTCTCTTCTCGAGTGACCAGAACCTGATCGATGCGTCATGGCCGGCTGACACTGCCTCCCGACCGTCCTTGGATAACGAGAGTGATGAGATGGCTGAAGGATGTGCAAGCATAGTATACGTGCATTGTCCTGATATCAATTAGCAAACATGACCTTGATCCACCATCTAGATCCAAACACTTACCACTGTTTGCATCGAAGAATCTTATGTATCGATCTTCGTGGCCACTGACAATTACACCCTCGACGCCTTGCGCTGAGCCCGTTGGTCCCGCGCCTACAGATTCCTCTTGATCTGCCCTTTCCATGTATGAGGATCCTGTCTCCAAACCAAGCGATGCGCTGCTGGTAGCAACTACAGCGTTGATACTTGTAGCCAGCGTTCCGTCGTAAGTCTCATTACTGGCCATTCCGATGATTTCCTCGCCGGTTCGTGTGTCGAAAATGAGGACGCTCGAATCGGTGTATGATACGACAAAGTTCTCGCCAGATGGACTTAAAGGAGAAATGCAAGTAGGTGCTGCACCTGAAGCAGACTCCCGTTGAATGCTGTGTACCAGTGTGTAGTGGAAAGGCGTGCTTGTGGCCACGTTAGGCTGTGGAGAGCTGGGATGGTTACTTCCAGATGTGACAGAGTGACGACGGCTTCCACCACGTCTCGAGCCTGCTTGCGGCGATACCAACTGCGGGGGAGCGCTGACGGACCAGATCTTGACAGTGCCGTCTGCAGAGCCCGTGGCGAGTAGGATACGGTCTGGGCCGCCGAAGTTTGAGCTTTGAGAGCCGAATACGGATGCAACAGTTCCGGGGAGGAGGCATACGGTCCAGACAGCATCCGTGTGACCTTCCAGAGTAGCCTTCGGATCCACGCGCCCACGCTCCCAGACACGCACCGTCGCGTCTTGACCGCCAGAAAAGATCCAACCATCTCCAGAAACACGGCCTCCAGTGGAAAAGCTAGTCGAGGGGCAAGCAGCAAGGGAAGTCACCACTCCATCGTGACCGCGATGCGTGAAGTAGCAAGCTATGTCGAGGTCGTTGTTGGAATTGTTCTGGAAGTTGGTATAGCTGGCAGGTATGATCCAGCGCTTTATGGTGCCATCATCGCCAGCAGTACAAATTTCGGGCTCGGAGGGGCTGCCACCACCCGTGAAGATGACGGAGCGGACGACATCAAGATGACCACGGAGTGCAAACTTGACCTTGAACTGAGAGGGGTCGGTTTTTGCGGCCAACTCTGAGCCGCTATCGTGGAGGTCGTGGGAGCCGGAGCTTCTTCGTCTAGCCATGCCCTGTGAACCTGACGACCTGCGACGGCCAGAACCGGTACGTGGTGGAGACCTCGAAGGAGGATTTGCTGCACTGGGGAACAAATCGGTGTCGGGCCTTCGGGGAGGCTGAGGTAGTTCGACAAGAGGTTGTTCGGGTAGAGGTTGCTGGTCATCGAAATTCCAGCCATCAGTCGCTGAGTCCTGAGTGACAATTGAACGGGGAGCAGCGTCCTGAGCTGAAGCGACAGGGCGACCGTAAGAATCATAAGAATGCGTGACCTGCTCTACAGGCTCGTCCAGAGACACAGACTGAGATTGCGGTGGCTGAGGCAGAGTCTGAGTAGGAGGTTGTGCAGGAGGCATGGACAGAGCTAAATGACGCTTCTGCTCTTCAGCGGAAAGGTTGACCGGGGGCTGTAACTGGACGTGGTTCGAAGGCGGGTAAGGTCTTTGAGCGCGGCGTAGGTAGAGCTCATCAAGCGAGACAGGAGGGTCGGGTAGACCGGTATAGGAAGCCGAGGGGTTCTGCATGGACATATGGGGCGGCGGAGGGTGCGACGGGGGAGTCAGCAGATACTGGACTTCGTTGAGACATCGGTCAAGGAACTTCTTGGACTTGTCGCGGTATTGTTGCTTGTCTGGCGTTGTATCAAGGAACGAGTTGCGGACTTCATGGGATGCTAGGTGGAACAGATCAGCTTGGAGGCCTTGTGCAACAGGCGAGGGTATAGACTGACGTCTGGCAGATGTCGACGGGGCATTGTCTGGCTGCAGGGGCGCATTGGGGTCGCTGCCCTTCTTCCTCCGCTCCTGCTTGAGGGCACTTTCCAGCATACGCACTTGTCGTTCAAGCTGCTCGTTGATTCTCTTTGCATGGCGAGATTCGCCCTCGTGCTTTGCGATTTTGGCCTTCATCTCGGCTCGTTCAATGTCCCATGCGTTTCGGGCTCGCTCATGGTTGTGCCATTCGATCTGGAGGAAGCGCATAACGCCTTGTTTGCGAGCGTCAGCCAGGCCACGGTGGCAGAGAGATTCGACATACCCTGCAACGTGTATTCGGCACCCTGAGGCCCATGCTGCTCGTTGGATTGCGCGGCATTCGCAGCATTGTTGAGCATGCCACCTGCTTGTTGGTATGCCATGACGGCCGGTCTCGTGCTGCGTCGGGCGCGCTCTCTCTCTCTCGCTTGCTCTCGCTCTCTCCTGCTCTGTCGGGGATGTCGCGCTTCAGGACGTCTGCAGCATTGGCGACTTGGATACGGTGCCTGGCGAGTGCCTTGGCTTAGCTCAACACGGGCGACGGGGAGCGTCGAGTCTTGTCTCTGTTGTGCAATGTCATGTAGACGCTTAACTTAACACATGCACCCAAACCACCGAGCACGCACGTCCGCCGGCTAAACCCAAGCTTCCCCCTAACCATCGCCTTTAATTTATGACACTTTCCTATCACTTCTTAAATTCTGTCACATCGACTCTCAAGGCCCAGCGATGCGCATTGTTTAACGCGTCAAAATGCACGATGATATTGAGTAATAGCACGTCGTCCACAGAGAGCGATACATGGAGGTCTTCTCTTTGTTTGTCCCCTGTGTACCCCCTCCCCATGTGCTAAAATTTGTCACTTCGACTCTCAAGCCGCAGCGATGCGCATTGATTAACGCATCAAAATGCACAATGATATTGAGTAACACCAAGTCGTCCACAGAGAGCGATACTTGGAGGTCCTCTCTTTGGACCTATCTCCACTTTTGAAAACCATCGTGCATTTCTGCAGTCGCGACAGTGACAAACTTAAGCACAGGGGGAGGTATGAAATGCCATGCAAGAATTATTTGGCTATTGCTTTGTCTTTCGTCATGTCGAGAACGCTTGTTCCAAAGCGCTGTAGCATATTGAACCTACACACAGCTGCAGATACGTCCTGTTCTTCTACCTATTTCGTACAACGCTCGTGCTTCATACTCTACTCCTCCTTAGCACCACCACGCCCGGCCTTCTCGGCAGCCTCGATGCTCTTCTTGTCGGTCTTGATGTCGCCGGCACCCTGCATGCCCATGAGACCACCAGATGCCTTCCAGGGTCTCTTGAGCTCGCCAACAGCGGGCTGTCCGAAAAGGTGCACCTTGACAAGGTTGCCCTCAAAGGCGCCCTTGAGAGGGATGATAGACTGGATGAGAAGAGGGTTGGTGTACTGGAAGTAGAGGTGCATGACGGCCATCATGCCAACACCCATAACCTGACTCTTGAACAAGCCGCGGAGCTGCTGACTATCGTATGCGTGCACAGTGGTGGTGACGGGCTTGGGCTCCTCGGTCGACCCCATGGGTGCGGGCTCAACGTACTTGATCACGGTAAGATCTGCAACTCGAGTTAGCTCTATGCTTTTTGCTACCACTTTGTTCCGTCGCTACTTACCCTTCTTTGCGTTGATCTGTGCCTGCACATAGAGGTAGATACCGGCAATGATGAGGTTGGACACGATGTAGAGTGCGCGAACTCCCATCAGGACATTGGGGTCCTCAAAAGGCACCTTCTTGGATACCTGCATCATGAAGCTGTCGCCTAGTCAGTCGCACGCCTCACTTGCTCCTAGATGTGTCGCGTGCGTACAGGATGATGACCAGGTTGGTCACTTGAGGGTTGAGAGCCATGTTGTCGGTTTCTTGCTATGTTGCGATTTGACGAACGAACAAGGATCGATTGATGGAGGGCTGGGGAAGAAAGAGCGACAGCGGATTCCTTATGAACACGTCGGCTCCTGCCGCTTTCGTTGTTAGCGGGGCTGGACCCTCTCCAATTTCACTGCCCGGCTCCCGCTTCTAATCACTTCTATTTGTCTCTCTTTTACGCCTTGAGCCTTTTCACATTTGCATGAGCGTATTTCATGAATTCAGTAACGACTTGTTATAATGGTGATATCGACATTGCCTTTGCTGAGTTTGCGACCGTCATGAAACATACGACCCTTGCCCACTACCTATTCCCATCTGTTCAAGATCAGAGCAGGACCATCGCAACCACCATGCCCATGAACAACGACCAGGCCTCTGGTCTGCTCACAGTCTTGAAGCCAGTATTCGATGCCATCAAGGATGGCGAGCTTGGTGTTCTCGTGGCTGTGATGGATGCTGTTGCTAGCGAGCTCACTGCTCCCCTTGTTGAGCTAGGTGTAACCGTGGCTGTGGTCGCATTCGACAGCGTTCCGTTAGAAGTACCACTTCCGACCACGCTGGTACCATTAGCGCCGAAGAGGTTGAACTCGGCTACCGTGGCGCCAAACTCATCTCCTGTCGCCTGACAACCACTGATTTCGAGCGTGATGTACTGTCCTGACCAGATGGGAGTCGAGAAAGTGAAGTAAGACATGTTGCCTTGGTACTCCTGAACAACATCATTGGTAGCAGCATCATAAGGCATTGAGATTTCGATGTCCGAGAACGCTGCCGTGTGGATCTCTGTCGAACTGGAGTTGGATCCGCTCGTGGAGTTGTACACCAAAACGCGAGCTCCTGAGGCCGGCCTTCTGCCCCAATCAAATGATACACCAGTCAATGGCTGGTACTCTACATCCTGCATGTCGATTGTCAGAGATGCAGGTTCGGGGCTGCTGGGCTGCCAACGAGTGCTGGCTGCTCCGTCAACTGCTGCGAGGGGGAATTGGCCTGGCTGATATTCTCCTTCTGAAGACACTGGCAAGCACTGAACGAGGTTTCCTGCCGCTGTAAGATTGTCGAAGTAGACGCGATTGTCAACCGTCACTGTTTCGCCAAGTGCTATGCTGATATTACGACCGTCTTGTAGCGAAAATCCGATGGTAATCGGCATTGACTGGTTACCATAGATGTCGGTGCTGTTAGGAGGCAAGTAAGTGGACACATCCATGCGAGTCAGGTTTGTGTGTGTATGATTCATCGTTGCCTTGATGCCTGCTCCGCCGAAGATTACCGTGCGGAGACTGACATAAGGGATCTGAGGCGGTAGAGCCGGCTGAAGGATAAGTTGCTCTTCCACGACTCGAGCGCCGAGCCAGCCCATAGGTCCGACCTGATGCCAGCCACCAGCTCCGGTCATGAAAGGGAACGCTGGGTTCGTGCCTCCATTGGTGGTGAAGTTATCGACCTGCTGTTCCGAGAACTGGTACCAAGGCGCACGCGCATATGCTTTGAATCCGTTCAATGCGTATGTGAACGAGGAACAGCCGGATGGAGAGAGCGCGTTAGCCGATATCGAGTAGAGACTGTACGTCATTGCAGGTCCATCAGGGGACTGCTTTACAGCATACTGGATCTGATTAGTCTACATGTACGGTTCGTAAAACGAATAGGTACTCACGTAGTCGAGCGAGGCGAGCTTGTCTTCCCTGGTATAGTTTTCGGAGCTGTAATCCAGAGGATAGTTGATTAAATCAACATCGTCTTGCTTGATGACTGCTGTGTTGTTTGCACCGCGGAACTCGGTCAACAAACCTGACGGTGCAAAAGGCAAAGCCACATTTCCTGCGATTGACGACCAGTTTGCTTCGACGTCTAGCGAGAACTCTTCCGAGTAACCCTGAGCCCACTCGATAATTTTGGCAATTGAAGCCAGCGTGAAAGCACCGTCAGGGACCTGGTTTGCGTATTCTGTGTGCTTGTTAGTTCGGTGTCATGCGCTGCTGCACTTCGAACTTACCATCTGGATCAGTAAGATTGGAGATCGAGTAGCCGCCGACAGTCTGGTTGTATTCGACTAACTCGGAGAACATCTGCACAATTGCATCATTGACTGGAATAGTTTGACTTTTAAACCAGCTGTCATCTCCAGTGACTCTCCAGTAAAGCAGGTTATTCAGGAAGATATCACTGTTCAAGTGATACTGGTAATCAACGCAAGGTCCAGTGCCGGTGCAGTTGCCAAAACGCCCGCTGGTCCAAGGATAAATTATAGCCTCGCTTGAGAAGTCATTTTCTTGAGCGTTGATCGCCGCTTGCGGTGCCAGCATCACACGGTACTTGGGGATCTGAGCCGCATACTTGGGGTGTGAGACGGCAATGCCAGGCGACATGAACACATCTGCGTCCCAAAAGACAAGTCCGGCATAAGAGTCAGAACCCAGTCCTCCAACGCTGATAGACCAGTGGTTCAAATCGGATCCGTCTTCAGGAAGCAAGTTCTGAAGGAGATAATGAGCATTGGCTTTCGAGATGATCTGCATGTCGACCACGTTCTGGTCATCTGGAAGCGAGCCATCGGGAAGAGTATAATCATCAACCATGTCGTCAGTAAGTATATCGGCCCATGCTTGGGAGCTGCCCCTGAACAGTTCATCGAAGCCGGATTCGGAAGCTTCCAAGGATGCGTCTCGAGCAATAGACTCAGGGTCGCTGAAGCCATCGGATGAGGCGATGCCAATGTACTTCGAGACAGTCACAGCAGAGCCGGCGTTTAGCGCGATGCTCCACGATTGTCCGTATGTGCTATCATTTGTCGGTAGGTAAAAGCTGTCAGAAGCATTCAACCGGGCCGAAAGGTCCAGATCCACGGTCGAGAAGATCCATGCAGTGATATTTCCTAGCCAATGCGGTGATACCGCAGAGTATATTGTGCTCGAGTTGTCCAGCGCGCCCGTGGCGTGGGGATCCGATCGAACAGCGCCTCTCCCATCAATCAAGTCTGTAACGGTGGCATTGACAGATGACGAAGACGTTACCGATAGTCGTACAGCGGCGACATTGGGCTGAGATCTGTCCATGAACATTTCATAAGAGACGGACAAGCTGGTGTTTGGGCTCGGTGTCCAAGTGTAGTTCCACGTCTGGAGTCCATCCTTCAGAGATCTGGTGGATTTGAAGTCGGAAATGGTAGAACTGTCCACCGATGCATTAAGGGTAGCACCATCCACTTGGAGAATGAGGTTTGGCCAATTCGGAATGCCGGCAATAACACTTTCTCCACCCTTCTCGAGTAGCTCAGCAAAGTTGGTTCTACTAGTATTTTTCTGAGAGTTGAAGAACCCGGACACAGTGCAGAAGGTTTGTCTGGGATTGTCCAAAGGCCAGCCATTGATGGGCAGGTTTCCGCCATCTGGATTTGTTAGATTGACGTCCGCCTCAAAGAAAGGTCCAGCAGCTGCAAGAGCGCAGCCAATGTATCTGTTCAATGATCAGTCACATGTTGCTCTGGCATCAATCCCTTCTCATGGAGCACATGGCTTTACTCACCCATTGCCCATTGGTGCACGAGACTGGTATTGGCCCTGTATCAAACTGCTCGTGCTCAATTCCCAGGCTTCATTGTCCCAACTGGTATATGTTGATGGGATCGAGAAGTCGGCATATTGAGCCGAGCAATATGGCAGGAGCGCCAGCAGGCCAGGTAGTACGACCCGTATACTAGCCATTTTGAAGAGAAGAATGTGGTATAGATTCAAGTTTCAGAACGCGATCAATCGCTCCTTCTTATACTTCTCGTACTCGATAAACGAGCCTCTCAATGCCACCGACGCCTTTGTACCTTCCTTCACTGTCACTGCGGGGAACCATGATGCAGTCATCTTGGCGTGGAGTTCATGTGGAGAAAAAGCTTCCGTTGATGCCGGTTTGTCTCTGCAACTTGCGCGCATCCTTGCATATGGCATCGGCCATGCCGGTCTTGGGCACGGAGTCATATGATACGAGTACATATCGAGTAACAGTATGTGAACACTCGATTTCGATAGTCCGACTTGGCGTAATTCGCAAGCCACGTTCGGCGAGGGCGCGATAGAAGGTTTCGAAGACGGGCCGGTTCGTGTCAACCCCTCACTCGTCGAGTGGCTGCGAGAAGCTCAGAACCTGGTCTGAGCCCATTGCAACCAGCCTCTTCCGCATGCCGTCTGCCAAAGAACAGAGTTGCTTACCGGCCGCTTGACCTTGGATCTCGCTGAAGTCACAATCCTCTACCCAAGCACCGATTCCGTGCTGTAGTACATTCCTGGCTCTAGCAGGATCCGCGCCCACAACTCCCATCGATCCATGTAGAGTCATTCGCTCTGCTTCGCTGCGATACATGCCTCTGTGCAGGATGTTGTTGTTGTAGAAGATGATGTCGCCAGGATTCATCTTCACAGCCATCTGACCAGGCATATTGTCGTCAAAAGGTTCCGCTTGCCGCTCCTCTTCTGTTCTTGAACGCAGATGCGAACCCGGAACCACAATCAAAGACTCATCGGGATATAACGCGAGGTTCCACTGCGCGTGAAGCATGGGCTCTCGGAGACGGTTCAACTCATCCTGAGGCGACACTTCTGGGCCAATATCGTCTCGATGCCACCTCAGGGCGAAGTCTGCGTCAGGGCGTGTTAGAAGGTTGTACAATTCGAGCACCAAATCCTCAGAGCTACATTGTAGAATCTCTGTCACGGCAGCGACGATGTAAGGCGCGAAGTACGAGGATGCAAAGGTATCGTGGTGAGGAAGCTCCGGATGCATAAGATGTTGTACACCCCATATGCCCTTCGAGACGTCCGAAGTCCAAGGTGGGAACTGCTTTGGCAGAGTTCTCACATAAGGCCAGCCCCCAGTACGTGCTAAATGAGCGACATGTTGACAAGCACTTCGTAAAGCTTCTACCTGGCCTGCCGAGAGGGCCGAGGGGATACGGACAAAGCCATCTCGTAGCAGCTGGTCACGCAGATCGGACGACATGGCAGAACGAAGAGCACAAAAGAGAAGAGGAGTAAATAAATATGAAAAGCGGAGGTGTGTAGTAGCGCTTTAAGACTGGAGTGAACACAAGGTCACCTGAATCCCTAGCCACCTATCTAAAGTTGATGATCTCCATGTTGGCCGAAGTCCTTCGCCGAAGCTAGGGCTTTAGCAACCAGCATCTTCAATTGTCCCTGGAGCGGCCTTCATCTGCGTTATGAATGGATTTCGGTACCGCATGGTGTATGGACATATTTCGAGACGCTACTTGTATAGTCGATGTGACCAGATAGTGTAGGAGCTATGGTTGAAGTTGATTTATTTGATGGATAGTTTGGGGACAGGGTGTTATTACCGACCCCGCCAAAGGAACGAGGGAAGCTTCCACCGTCATACTCGAGTACTCCTTTGGTCGCGATAGCGATACAACAAACAGACCACCTGCACTTCCGCCAGTAACCCAGACATGCGCAATTGACGACAGCCTGCCTTTCTCACAGAGTACTTGACAACAATCTCAGCCACAGCCCACGGCCTAACCCAACGTCGGTTTCGGCCCTGTAGCAGCCATGGACGCCTTCCAAGCGGTCTCTGGCTATGTCACCAAGATGGTGTCGACTGGAGACGGCGCCACTGGCGCAAATGCTGCCAAGATGAAGATATTGCTCTTGGACAATGACACGGTGAGTTGCGCCATTACAACTGCTGGACAACGACTGACGTTCATTGCAGGTCTCGGTCGTATCATCAGCAACAACGCAATCCGCTCTCCTGAACCACCAGGTCTACCTGACGGATCGCCTGGATAACCACAACCGAGAAAAGATGCGCCATCTCCGCTGTCTCTGCTTTGTGCGCCCCTCTTCCGACAGCATCCAATTCTTGATAGACGAGTTCCGCGATCCAAAATACGGCGAATACCACATTTGTATGCTCCAACTTGCAAGCTCCGTGGAACGATCTTCTGACTGATACAAGGCCAGACTTTAGCAACATAGTCAAAAAGTCCTCCCTCGAACGTCTTGCCGAAGCCGACGATCACGAAGTTGTGAAAGCCGTCCACGAATGTTTCGCTGATTACTTGGTTGTCAACCCGGACTTGACCTCACTCGCCCTCGAACATCGTCTCTGGAGTTCCAGCCCGGACATGTGGAACCAAGACTCGCTCTCCAGGGCCACGGAAGGTGTCATTGCTCTACTCTTGTCTCTCAAGAAACGTCCCATGATCCGTTTTCAGAAAAACAGTCTGCTTGCCAAAAAGCTAGCTACAGAAGTCCGATACCAGATGACCCAAGAGGACCAACTATTCGACTTTCGAAAGACTGATACCGCTCCTATTCTACTCATCGTCGATCGAAGGGATGATCCCGTCACTCCCTTATTGACCCAATGGACATATCAAGCCATGGTGCATGAGCTTCTGGGCATAAAGAATGGCAGGGTGAATCTCAGCCATGTGCCAGATGTTCGTCCAGAGTTCAAGGTGTGTCTTGAGTCTCCTAGAAAATGCTATACTGCATGTGCTAAATCTGCCTAGGAAATATTCATCAGTCAAGACCAAGATCCCTTCTTCAAGAAGAACATGTATCTCAACTTTGGTGATCTCGGCCAGAATGCCAAAGACTATGTCGAACAATTCGCCTCAAAACAACAGTCAAGCCACAAGCTCGAGTCTATTGAGGACATGAAGCGTTTCGTAGAAGACTATCCAGAGTTCCGCCGCCTTTCAGGGAACGTGACCAAGCATGTGACCCTCGTCACAGAACTCAGCCGCAGAGTTGGCGAGGAAAACTTGTTAGATATCAGCGAGCTGGAACAAAGTCTAGCTTGTAACGAGAACCATTCAAACGACCTCAAAACGCTGCAGCGCCTCATACAGGATCCCAAGACACCCCCGGACAACAAACTTCGCTTGGTAGCCATCTACGCCCTACGATACGCCTCGCACCCTTCGAACTCAACGCCAGCACTCATGGATCTCCTCGCAGTAGCCGGTGGCCTCTCTCGCCATCGTATTAACCTAATCCCTAAGCTCATCACGTATGCACACTCCTTGCAGTCTTTGCCGCAGACTGGTACCATTCCGGATCTCTTCCAACCGTCTTCGATATTCCAAGGCGCTCGAGAGCGCTTCAACAGAGGCCTTGGTGGCGTGGAGAACGTCTACACCCAGCACTCACCACGACTGGAGACAACGATACAAGATCTAATCAAGGGCCGCCTCCGAGACAACCAGTATCCTTTCGTGGAGGGTGGAGGCACTACAAGAGATAAACCTCAAGATATCATTGTGTTTATGATCGGTGGTGCAACATATGAGGAAGCGAAAATGGTCGCGCAGGTGAACGCTAGTAGTCCAGGAGTAAGAGTGGTTCTTGGAGGAACTTCGATACACAACAGTGGAAGCTTCCTAGACGAGGTCGAAGAAGCAGTCGACAGCTGGCCAGAAGCACCACCGACCAGCGCAGCGGGCAGACTGAGAAAGGAAGTAGGCAGAGCTTGATGTTCTGCTTGCATGAAAGACCGGGACAAAGACCTGATAAACTTCAGCACTTCCAACTATACAAGACAGTGCTGAGACAGAACATTTTGTCTCGACTCTCCTTCTAAGCATTCAGGATAGCAATAATATTCAATTACATCTGCTGGATCCATCAACAACAAAACTTGTCGAAATATATCAATTCTCGAATACACCCTTTCTGTGCCTTTCTCAATGCACATAACTTTGGTGCTATGTATGCGCACGAGCGACGGTGCAGTGCATCAAATATGGAAAAGTCCATCTACAGAGCTCTCTTTGCAGCGTGACTTTGTTAAGACATCTTGTACTTGCATTACTTCTTACAGTAATCTTATTGAGGTTCAGCACCTGAGTTGGACTCCTTGGCCGCAGCCTCCATCCTTCTCTGCTCACGCAAAGCGCTGAGCTTGCGGGCAGCTTCATCGATTATGTCCTTGTTCTTCACCATAGCATCCATAGCAGCACGGTTGCCTGCCTCGACCTTGTTCTGACCTTCTCCAGAACCAAGAAGTTGCTTTTCGTAGCCCCAGCCCGTGAGAAACAGGCTAATGTAATATCTCTGCATGTGTTTGGTCTGCTCCATCGGCCTGCTCTCAACATATTCGAGCTTGACATCCTTGCCGACAATCTTCTGCTGCAGCTCCTGTTTTGCGTTTTGGTTGTATTCATTGAAGGTTGCACCTCCGTCTGCGCTTATGGGACCGAATTCTCTGAGCAAGATTGGTGCCCAGAGCTCAGTCAACCAAATCTCCGCCCGTTTGAAGCCGTCAATTGGGTCGCATAGAATGACAGCAGCCACGTAGGCTTCGAAGACATCTGCTAGGATCTTTCCAGAGGCTTTTGCAAGTTCACGCTCACCTTCTCCGGCTTTGAGGCGATCCTGGAATTTGTAGGCCATGCTGAAGTGAGTCAAAGTGTCGTTCTTTACCAAACGTTCGCGTATCTGTGCCTGACGACCAGCGGCAAGGTGGGGGTAGCGAGAGAAAATCAGACGAGTGGCGATGACCTCTAGATAGGCATCTCCAAGGAACTCGAGGCGTTCATATGTCATGTCGCCAATTGCAGAGGTACGATCGTGTTGGCTGCTAGACTTGTGCACGAAAGGCGCTCTGGAGTAAGGGCCATCAGGAACTTGTGGTAGCGTTGGTAGGGGAAACTGTGTGTGATTTGATGGAATAGGCCGGCCTGAATTCTGGGAGCTGACTTCTGAGCCTTTGATGGTAGATGGTTGGAATAAGTCCAGCGAGGCAGTGGCGGTATTGACCGAGGACAAAGACTTTGCCAACTTGACGGCGCTTTCGTGCGCATCGTGACCAAGAATTTGTCTAGTTGTGTCCCGTTGATTGACCAGGGCCTTGAGTAGTGATTCCAGATGTTTTGTAGGATCAGGCTGTGAAACGGACTGGTGATTCATTGATGACGGGTTTTTTGGGTGTCTGGGCTGAGAGTGGTTCTGCATATTCCGCGGCTGGTAGCCTGAGTTGCCATCGTGACCTAAGCTCTTCTGACGCTTTGCAGATGAATGGTCGTCGTTTGGATATACGCGTTTCATGATACTGATGTGGTTGGAGAAGTGGAAGCCGACAAAAGTTGCATGTGAAAAGAATCATGATCATGATCATGCATGATGATCAGCTGGTCAAAACGGCGGACCGGCCCGTGGCCCACCTTGACCATGTGTCGGGTAAACCCTAACCTCCGAAACAATTTCCGTTCAACATTTGAACACAGTCGACCAAAGATGTGATTCGTCACTCGAAGCATTGGAGATGCTGGCAACAAGAACATTCGCGCGGTCGCGGCAGGCCTTCTCACCATTCAGCACCCGTTGCTTCTCATCAAGCCCGACCAACGCCAAATTGAAGCTCGCCTACGACTTCTACGAGGCTGAAAAGCCCGAGTCCAAGAAGGACCCGATTGTCTTCATCCATGGCCTCTTTGGTTCAAAGAAGAACAACCGTAGCATGAGCAAGTAGGTAGAGCACAATTGATCTTGTGCATAGCTAACAGCGGTGCAGAGTGTTCGCTCGCGATCTGAACCGTCCCGTCTACGCCATTGTACGCTCCCTCTTCCCATACATCTGCGACCACCGTCTCTGATAGTACCTCCTCAGGATTTGCGCAACCACGGCGAGTCGCCTCACGACCCAAGACATGACTACACTGCCCTCGCTGAGGATGTCGAAGGCTTCCTGCAAGAGCACAAGATTGAGCGCCCTGCTCTGATCGGCCACTCAATGTATGTTCTGCATACCCATACCAAACCCAGATATGACAAATGGATGTTGACGGCCGACAAGGGGTGCCAAGACAGTCATGGCCGTCGCTTTGCGCGGTAGAGTGTCAATCGCCAGCCTCATTCCTGTCGACAATGCACCAGTCGACGCTGCGCTAAAGAGCGATTTTGGAAAATACGTCCAGGGCATGCGCAAGATTGCCGATGCAAATGTGCAGAAGCAGTCCGAGGCAGATGCCATCCTGGCTGAGTTCGAATCACATGTTGGTGTTCGCCAGTTCCTGCTCACCAATCTTGCCCGTGGAAAGGACGGTATCCAGAAATTCCGCATCCCAGTCAAGTACCTGGCAAACGCTCTCGACAACATGGCCGACTTCCCCTTCAAGGACCCCGAAGAGGCACGGTGGGAGGGCCCTACCTTGTTCATCAGAGGCACAAAGAGCCACTACGTGGCCGACGAAACACTGCCTATCATTGGAAGATTTTTCCCAAGGTTTGAGATTGCAGACGTCGACAGCGGACATTGGGTCATCAGCGAGAAGCCCCAAGAATTCAGAGATGGTATGTTGCGGTGCTGGATAGGAATACGTCATGAACTAATTTGTGTGATTAGCCGTGGTCGAGTTCTTGCAGGACAAAGAGTAGAGTTTGTAGATAGTAGCCGAATCAATGTAGCAATAGCACATGTTTCAAATCACATACGAAGCCGTGCAAATAGAGCTGGAGGAGGCGTAATGCGCGTGGTATCATAAAAAGTGAAATTGGAAAATTCGGAAGGCTTTTTGACGAATTCTTTTTTTGCCATGAAAAGTAGCTAACACGAAGATGCCTAAAGCATTCTTTTTCCACGTCGAACGCCGGGCAGCAACGTGTCAAGCAGACCCCAACCCATCTTGTTCCATTCATCAAATGCTTACACGCTCTCGAGAACGGTCTCCTTGAACTCACGCTCAACCTGTGAAGGGTCAGTACTGGACAGAGGGTGCATTGAAGTGTCGGGATGGAGGAACGCACCTTCTGGCCGGACTCGTCGGTGTTGGACTCGCCGTGGAGGTTAAGGAGAGCACCGAGGTCGAACTTGGGCGACTTGAGGAGCTTGACCTTGCGGACGTGGACGTTCTGGAGAGGGTAGATGCCCTGGGTGGACTTCTCGATCTCGCGGCCGATGACCTCGGGGATGAGCTTCTGGGTAAGCTGGGAGAGGGTGCAGCTGCTGGCCTCACGCTGCATGATGTCGGTCATCTTCTTGCGGATTTGTCTGATTTGCGAGCTGCGGGCGTATGTGGTCTTCTTGATCTGGTTGGGGCGTCTCTTGGTGAAGGCGATGCAGAACAGACGGAGGAGGTAGTCGTCGGTGGTCTTGACGACGACGTTGGCCTCGATCAGGGACTGCCACTTGCGGACGAGCGAGCGCAGCTTGTCCGAGGTGAAGTCGAGACCGTGGAAGTTGGTCAGGCAGTTCTTGCCCTGGACCTCGTCGACTCTCAGGCGGACCTTGCGGAAAGAGTGGTCCTCATCCTTCTGGAGATCGGCGAGCGAAACCTCGAAGATACGGCCCTTGAGAGCGTCGTTGGCGTTCTTGAGACCGGTGGTGCGGTTGACCAGGGTCTTGCCGACGCTTGGGTGAGTTAGTAAAGATTTTTATTTTTCGTCCAGTGGCGGGCGAAAGGTCGGATTGGCGATTAAACGTACTCTCTGATGGCGAAGGTGGAGGGAGCCTTCAGGTTGTACCAGTCCTTCTTGGCGAAGCTATAAGCGCAGTCTTGTCAGTCAAGTGCTCGTAGATTGGTATGCGCGCGGGTGACGGGTGTATTGGTGGGCCATGTATGTCGAATGGTGCAGCGAGTCGTCTTCACTCACGGGTCGGTGCGCTTCTTCAAGCCCTTCTTGCCCTTGGACAATCTCTTGTTCTTGCCGACAGCCATGATTGTGTCTTCGGATGGATGTAGAAAAGAATTCCGTCAAAGTAAGAAGAATCTCAATCTGCGCTGGTGTGTCTCCAATTTCGGTGTGCGTCGCTTCGCCTGGGTCGATCACATGACCGTCGCCAAGCCCGAAAGCGCTCGGTCCTTCGGTGCCCTTCTCCATGAATCGTCAACCAGCTAACCACGTTCGACCATCACATTTATTGCGCTTATACCTTATATCATTAGTATGCTGGGCCCGAAGTCCGGATCACTTGAACAACTTGCATTAAGCAGCAATTCAGGTGGTGAAGAGAACCTGGGTGGCACCTGAGAGTTCCTCGTCTGCACAGTCTCCGCAAATACAGTGGACCCTGGCACGATTAGTTGTTTGTCTTGTTACGTCTGCTCGCGCCTAGATCTAGACCTTGCCAACACAACATCAATATAACAAGCAGCTCCCAGATTCGACACTCATGCGGTGCTCACCCACTGAATACTCAAAATGTCTGTCCGAGAGACACCCTCAAAGGAATTGCTTCTTCTTTATCCACTTCATACGGATATGGAAAAGGTCGTGTTTGGTGAGCATCCTACGCGGGACTTGTCGCTTCCGTCGGTATACAAAACCGTCTCATCATTGAGACACATTTGATTCCGGCGTTCAAGGGAGGAAGCAGTTCAGGCGCTCTTTTGCAGTCCCGCAACAGCAGCCGTGAAACATGACACACCTCACGAGCACATTGCGGTGTTCGATGCCTTTGATAACGGTCGAGATGCAAAGCACATAAAAGCCTGCTTGATCTCAGACTTGTTTCTTCAATCATGTCACGCCTCGGTGGTAGTCACATCAGATCAAAGTATCTCGACGTGAGCCTTTGTATATTACCTCGAATTCTCCCAATCCCCATAACCCGACCCCAAGCCAGTAATTGCGCCTATTGAGAACTCCAGTCAAACCATCGCCAGTGAAATGAGAGGCGAATACAAAGAAAGCTCCCTAGCCATGCGTATGCCCAACTTCAATCCCGGCTCCATGTTCCCATGACCTCCCTTCCACATGTAGCTCCGAAGGTGTGGCCCCTCTAGCCTTTCCCGATGTATAAAGATGGTCCAAAGGCAAAGGCAATCCTGCTAGTAGTGCAGTGGCAATGTCTGTCTTTACATGACAACGCAGTTCTTACCCTCCTTGGGCTGCCCAGCTTCCTGGCCCTTCTCGATTTCGGCAACCATACCCTCGAAGGCCTTGCCGACGTTCTCGTTGAATCTGGCGCTTGCTTCGGTCCATCCACAGCTGAGCTCCTCGGCCAGCTTGCGACCATCTTCAGCCTTGACTTGACGTTGTTCGGGTCGAAGATCGGACTTGTTGCCGACGATGATCAATGGCACTGACTCGGCGCCCTAGAAGATACTGTCAGATCGGTGTGACCTGCAAGTGGTGTGGTGGAGGAGCATACCATGTGGTTCAAAATCTTATCACGAATGATTCTGACCATCTCAAAGCTCTGCTTGCTGCCGACGCTGTAGACAATCATGTATCCATGAATACCGATGAAGTGCTTGCTGTTCAGGATGGTATATTCGTCCTTTTGTACTTGATGATCAGCAACGGCCTTCGAATTGCCGAGTTCTCTTCTTCGCGCGTACCTGTCCGGCAGTGTCGATGATCTCTACGGCGAAATCTTGGTTCTTGTGCTTGATGACCTTGGAGAAGGTGTTTTCAATGGTGGGGTAGTATGAATCGACAAAGTGGCCGTCGACGAACTGAACAGTCAGCGAGCTCTTGCCTGCGACATGTCAGTTGGATGCTACAACAGTGGCAGTATCACATTCAGCCACTCACCAACGGATCTGCTGCCGACAATGGCCATCTTGCGCTGCTTCTGTTGTGGAGGCATTGTATCCGAGCTCTTTCTTTACACGCGACGGGGTCTGGTGGCTGTGAGGTGTATCGTGGTCGATTCAGTGATAGATAAGCTTGGTGGTGTCACTGTTGCGATGAACTTGAGGTGATGGAGCTTGTCGTATTGATTGTTGTTCGGAGGGTAAACACTTTGATGGTACGGAGTAAGAGCGCAATGTAGTCGTAATCTAGTGACAAGTGTCTGCTCTGAGTTGCAGGTCGAAGAGAGATCTCGTTGTACGTTAGGTTTGGCTAAGCAGCAGCTTCAGCTAGTGATGGTGATGACCTGCTCGTTTGGAAGAACAAAAGCAGTTTGAGTTCTCGCAGCCGATTGGCGGCGCTATTGGGGAGCGGTGACGGAAGTTTAAACGCTGTAAACGCTGGTTTGACTGGCCGGAACAAGACTCCATTACTCGATCAAAATTGCCCATTCATCTAAAACAACTCCATCGACTCAATACTTCTCAAGATGATTTCACTCGCACTCATTTGATAGACTACTGTGATTTCTCTAATCCATTCCGCAGCATATCCAGGTCGCAGCGAGTTGTTGAGCGGTGGGAGAAGGCGCATACATCATTCAACGTACTTATGCGACGTTTCGATTATCAAATAAAATACATTTTTATGGGTATCATCCTGTCTATCGCCATGTCTCGTGTTCTGTTATTATGCGCCTTCGCGGAGACGAACCACGAGCGCCATAAGCTTCTGAGTGAATCCCGACGATGTTTCTTCCTTCTCCTCCGCTGCCTGGCTGTCTACTTGCTGGCTCATGAGAGCGATTCCCTTGACAGCGTCCACAAGGACTGCCTCGCTCTTGCCTGGTAGCAAGCTACGAACCCTTTCCTTCGCGATCCTGTCCAAGCAGATGTAACCCAGGAGGACTGACAACCAACCATACGGTATGTTGGCTTGCATTTCTTCTTCGGACTGAGACTCGGCTGCTTTCTTTTGACCTCGGACGAAGATGTCGACCAGTGCAGCGAGCTTCTTGTCTTCAGCGTGAGCGGCGTATTCACGTGCGACCTCACAAACGCTAGTCAGATTGATCATCAGACCAAGAGCTAGTACTAGAAGGTCGTGGCTAACAGACGCCTCTTCTTCGCTCAATGTCCCACGCGAGCTGAAGCCGTCGATGATCAACGACATGATTAGATGGATGGTCTGATGCTGGGAGAACACGCCACTGTTTTCCTCGTTGTCGTTGGTCACAGAGCAGCAGAAGCGTAGGGCAAGTTCCTGCGAATGAATCGACATCTTGAGAAGGCCAGGTAAGGCAGAAGCAACTCGTGAAAGTGTTTCGACAGACCACACCTCCGAAGATGCGCTTTCAACGTCAAGAGTCGTGGCTGCCTCAAGGGCAGAAAGTGCCCGATTGGTGATGGCCTGCGAGCTACCTCCAGGGTTCGAGACGTGAAGGGTAGCCAGGCCGACGAGCTTGGATGCAGTGTCAGGAGACAGTATGGCGCCACTGTTCTTGTTGCGACGATGGGTGACAAAGATGCAATCCATACTCAACAACGCGAGAGAAGAAGGGGATAGATAATCCGGAGGACAGTTGTCCCAAGCATCAGCAGTCCTTACCTTTTCCATGAATTCAAGGTAGTCAGATTGTGCAACCTTGGACATGTTGCTTTTCCTCTCCCGTGCAATATTGCTTATGTCCTTCATTTCGCCTAGATACGAGGAAAGAAAATCAAGGACACCTCCATGAAGAAGAGAAGCGGAAGCTTGCGCTATCCGTGTGACAACAACGCATAGCAACATGTCAGCCAAGATATCCGTCCTAGCGTACTGGAACTGAGCAATTATATTTGCATCAAATCCATACTCGATGAACCGAGACGCGGATGTGTTTTCGGCAAGTGTGGTGGAGAGCTCCATAAGAGCCATACGTCTTTGAGACCGTGAAGATGGCTTTGGGTGTTTGATATCATCAACAAGGCGTGTGACTTCGTCCAGGAACCTGCTTTTGTTTCCAGCTGCCCTGAGCTCATGTATGCTTCGAATGCCCTGAGCAGTATCATCATCTGATTCATTGTTGAAAGTGACCTTGGCATTTGACTTGGTCATCGGAGAAGCTTTTGTCCTTCGTGCACTTGCGGCAGGTCGTTCAGGCGTGACCATAGGCAAGTCACCAAAGATCATGTCCTCAAGACTGTCCTGTAGATAAGTTCTCGACCGGGCATATGTTACCTTCTTGGCATTTTGGCTCGTATGTGGTTGCAATGTCTGTGTTCGAGCCTGCGACTGGGAATACTGCGTAGATTCTTGAGGCACAGATTGTGCTGAGGTTGTTGGTCGTCCGTTCATCTGGGAAGACGGTTCCTCCTGGAGCTCATCTGACTCTTCATCGGAGCTCTCATCGCTACTGTAAGTAGAAGTGACCTTCTCCTTCAAGCGATCAACAATGCGTGCTTTGCTTTCACCTGAGGTGGGAGCAATGCGTGATTCAAGGGTTGAAGAATTTGATTGAGCTAGAGAGTGAGTGGAAAGGGGGCGAGAGGTAGTGTTCGGTTCATAAGTATCAGTATCGACAGGGTCTGAAAGAAGCAGATCGTGCCAGAGCTTCTTCTGCTTCGGTGTTGTAGAAGTAGTTGACACCGAGTCTGCAGGACTAATCGGAGAACCTATCACCGGAGATACAGCCACTGGAGACAATGGACATGCAGATCTTGTGAGCGATCGAACAGGATTCCTTGTCGTCGCTGTCTTTTGGTCGACTTTGAAAGATGACGGATTCGAGGTGACAGAAGATTCGGCCGCGATTTGTCTCCTAGAGCGACGTAGTTGCGCAGACTCGCTGACACTGTGGCTGGCTTCTGCTTCAAACTGCTGTGACTTGGCGACTTTCGTATCCTGAGTTCTGGAGGCCTGTGTCGTTTGAGACACTGTTCTCTTGCGCTTGCGTGGTGAGGCCGAGTCTAATCCGCCATCTCTTTTACTTTCGCTGCTAGCAGTAGCCAGACCGTTCTTTGGTGAAGCTTTCGCAATTTTCTTTGACTTGGGCGGTACGGACACAGGTTCGTCGTCGGACATTGGTACGTCGAATTCGTCATTCGTGATTAGTGTCTTGCGGGCAGTACTGGTTGTGGGCCGTTTGAGCTTAGATGGTGATGCGATCTTCTTTGAATCGTCATAGAAAGTCTTGACACTGTTTGCTGAGAAGGTCGAGTTACGTGCAGGCCTTCCGTAAGTGACGACAGGCCTCTTGCGACGGTCACCAGTGGCATAGCTTGAAGGTCCCGGAAGCGCTGTCATGCTGGGCGACAGCTGGAGAGGACGGAGCCGAATACGTTGAGTCTAGTCCGAAGAAGGTAGGGTAGGTCATTAAATCAAGGGATAGGCCGAGGTGTGAGTGGATGTGACATCTAAGGTGAAGAGGGCGTTTCTGAAACTTTAGTCGTCCGCGAGTGAAGCAACGACTGTAAGGATGGTCGGAGGCAGTCAGATGCAGTCCTTCATGGCGAGGAATATGGTAGCCGGTAATGCGACATAGGCTGTGTGGAGCAAGTTCTTGTGCGATCGAGTGGTCGTCGTTTGTGAGAGATGGCGCAAACGGACATACAACAAAGTCGCAAGTCGCCACGGCAGGCCGAGAGCGGGCACACCGTCTCAGGGCGACCTTTGCACGACCGTCGGCGACAGGGTCCATTCTCAGGCTTCAGACTTCGGCCTTCACTTTCAGCCACAAATTCAAGGCTAGCTCAGTAGATGCGGGGCACGCGACACTCGGACGCTTGACTGATAAGAAAGTTCCTAATTCACTTATCAGCTTGCTTGCTGCTTGCGCCTTCCTCCAACCACTTTGCTCGCCAACTGACCTACTTGTCCTCATCTTGCTTGCTCTTGCTCTTGCTCTCTCTTACTCTTACTCTTGCCTCTTCCTAGCACATCGCCCTCACCATGTCGGACAAATCGAACGCCCCTTCGCAATGCCTCGGACCCAACTACCGCGCCGAAGGTGAAAAGCCCACTGCCACCGTCTCGAAGAAAGTCCGCCATGACAACGTCCACGTCCTACCGCAGACACCTCAGCTCATTGCTCTGCTGACGTAGGTGTGTCCCTGTTGAAGACATTCCGAACCAATCCCCGCCAACTCCTTGAGCAGTATGATCCGCGATCACCGCACCAACCGTGCCGACTTTATCTTCTACTCGAACCGCATCATTCGTCTGCTCGTCGAGGAGGGCTTGAACCACCTGCCAGTCATTCAACAAGAGATCACCACACCCGTTGGCCGCCACTACAATGGTGTCAAGTTCGAGGGCAAGATCTGCGGCGTTAGCATTATGCGCGCTGGCGAGTCAATGGAACAGGGTCTCCGTGATTGCTGCAGAAGCGTACGCATCGGCAAGATCCTGATCCAGAGAGACGAGGAGACGAGTCAGCCTCGTCTCTTCTACGAGAAGCTGCCCGAAGACATCAAGGACAGATGGGTTCTTCTGCTGGATCCCATGCTCGCTACCGGTATGTCTTGCTCTACCACATCCTTGTATCGGTTCCTTGTCGGACTAACCTGCTCCAGGCGGCTCTGCTCTGATGGCCGTCGAGGTCCTGAGACAGAAGGGTGTGCCCGAGGATCGCATCCTCTTCCTCAACCTCATCGCCAGCCCCGAGGGCGCCGACAACTTTGCAGAGAAGTTCCCCAAAGTGAGAATCGTCACTGCTTTCATCGACGAAGGCTTGGATGAGAAGAAGTACGTCCATTCTGCTGCTCGTCCTGAGCATATTGCTAACCATGTGAGTAGCTACATCGTCCCTGGTCTCGGAGACTTCGGAGACCGATTCTACACTCTCTAGAGTGATCGCTTGCCTGCTCCTTCTTCCAAGTAGAATAGGCCATGAGTGTCGGCGCTTATCGCCGTCCCATTGAATCCATATTGTGAACCCATGTCGTGCTCGTCTGTCAATCCTCGTATTACGCCAAGCGCCTAGGTGTATCGTGCCGTAAACTCCTTTCCGTATCATGCATAGCTCGGAGCCCCCCGAACCAAACCCGACTCCTCTCATGTAGTAGGGCACCCACACGCTGCTTGATTACCCCTGCTCTTCTTCTTGTTCGATCAAACTCCTACTCATCTGCGTAGTCTGCCTCTGCATCGAGCTCGTCGTCGTCGATGAAGCCGTCATCAGCTGGAACGTTGGCAGTTTCGCCACGAGCCGCTTGTGAGCGTGACTGCGACGCAGTGCCACCGTATGTATCTCTTCTTGGTTTGGATGTGCTCTCGGCGGCTTGCTTGGCCACAGCATCACAAGCATCTACCCAATCCGAATAGACATCGATGGGTGCACTGAGATCTGCGAGACATGTGTAAGTGAAAGACCCAAGTACAGCGACTGTGCTTCTCCTGTGACATACAGTTGGTGACAGTCTGGAATGTTTGTCCGCAGACCTTGCACGACAGCTCGCCGGTGCTGGCCTTCTTGTCAATCTTGACTGAGACAGAGTTCTCGTGGTTACAGAACAGGCATTGGAATGTGGTTGGCAGAATCTCGCGCTGTTGCGACATCAGTTGTGTGCTCGTTGTTTAACGGATGTGTATGCGCACCTTCTTCTTGCCCTCTGGCTTGCTTGCCGACTTGCGTTTACCCTAGACTGTGTGAGCACGTACCGTCGTACTGATGGATAGAGCGAGTGGATACCATGGTAGTTGCTTTGTCTGATTTATGCGTGAACAAGTCGCAAGTCCACACGAAGTTTCGCAAGATTTAGAAGAGAAACTGACGTCGTCGGCTACGCGTAGTCCATCGGGGCTTATTAGGCTCGCTCCTGCCGCGATTTCACATGATTCTCAAGTCTGCGGGGCAACACCCGCCACACCCCGCCTCACATCTAAACAACGCAATTACCTGAGGAATGCTCACTCGAAGAATGTGGGTTGTACAGCAGTAGATCTGAAGATTCATTTTTCGAAGGTATGGTTGAACTGTCTCTCCCTGATTGTGCTCAACATGTCATGAACGGTTCCAAGAGAATACTCTATCGCTCTGCATCAACTAGTGTCCACAGCCGCGGGGTTGATAAGAGCTTCCTTCGGAGCTGAGCGGTCGGTGTCCTGGATGTGCCTCTCCGGCCGTTGATCCAGCTTCCTTCCATAGCAGGAATCGGTGTGTTATCTACTTGAGCTATCCATTTGTAAACTCGGTCCTTGAACGTCGTATCTAGCGGGCCTTGCCGAGTGCATGATCGCCTATGAAACAAGAAGAAGGCAGGTACCCGAATCCTGTGCCTAGATAGGTAACCTTACCTTATCATAATCACATGTCCAATGATAGCGGGGAACGGTCATTACCTATGAGCAATGCTCCGAAGAGTTGTCGACAGCTGTTGATATCAATGTCAAAACACATTCACTCCAACCTCTCACCCTTCATCTTCTCGAGGTTAACTTACTATCGGACAAACATTCGCAACCATTAACGATATACACACATCATGGAGAAGACTAACGGTACAGGCAACGACGCCGCCATACTGCAGGAGATCCTAGCCAGTCTCAAGACTATTCAGCAAGAAAACACACATCTTGCTGCTGCTGTGGATGCCATCAACGGTCGAGTCAACATTCTTGCTGGTGTCAAGCAAGTCAAGGACCTGACGGTCGATCCTGCTGCCGTGGAACGCAACAAGCAGCACCAAGTCGCCCCCGTCATCTCGACCATCACTCAAGATGCTGCTTCGAGCCCCGATCTTCCAGCTGTGCCTGAGTCCGGACGTAGATCGAGCGTGACCTCTAAGATCATTCTCACATCGTACCCGGGTCAGGCTGGTGTGGATCCCCTGCCTATGAATTGGGGCAACAAGGACCCTTCTCTTCGAGGTCCAGTTGTCGTCTCAAGGAACCCAAGTTCCATTCGCAGACGTAATGCTATCGGTGCTCATGGTGGCTCTTATGCTATATGTACGTAAATCAATCCTCCCCGTGTGCTAAGATCTGTCACGTCTAGCCATCTCACGGCCACGCCTAGGGCCGTTTGGACTGTAGAAATGCACAATGTTTTTAAGATCGGTCCAGCCGTCCGTAGAGAGTTCCTGACTCTCTCACACTCTCAGTGGAGGGCTGCACTGATCTTAATAACATTGTGCATTTCTACAGTATGCGCGTGACAAAGTTCTGCACACGGGGAGGATGCGTTTTCTTTACTTTTATCGGTCGAACGGCCTTGTGGTTTCGCGGATTGCTTCCATTCAGCACCCATGTCTTGTCTGCAAATCCGATTAGAGGAGGGCATGGCCTTCGTGTGTAACGATTTTGTCCAATTGCCTCTCGGAGTTCATACTTGAATCATGGTTGTGGAAGTTGAGAACTTCGTACTACATGTTGTCTTGTTCAATAGAAGCAAAGCTTTTCTAGCCACTTTTCTGTAAATTATGCTAACTCCGCTTTTGTAAGATAATGCTCTTGCTGTGGCAAGCAAGAATCTCAATACCGATCACCGCCCGGACTTCACAAACACCGAGCCAGCTGCCAACATCGGACCCTTCCCTCAGTGGTTCGTATGCTCGGTAGTGCCTACTAGTCACGGTCAAGCTGACACTATCATAGGGCGGACCCTAAGAAGATTGTTGCAATGGATCCTCTGGGCCATCTCGCTCCTTGGCTATTCAAAGATATCATCCAAAACGAGGATGTTGACATCAGACCTACTATTGCTATCACAAAGGCACACATGAAGCTCCCGGAACTCGAGGAGAGTGTCAGAAACGGTAGGCTAGTACCAGATGGCAAGATCTGTCTGAATGAGACTGGTGAGCTCGCGGTCACCAAGTTTGCTGTGGAGCCGGTTTGGTACCTGCCTGGTGTAGCCGAGCGTTTTGGTATTGACGAAGGAACTCTCAGACGTTCCCTCTTCGAGCACACTGGTGGCTCGTACCCAGAGCTAATCACCAGAGGAGATATCAAGACTTTCTTGCCTCCCATCGGAGGTCTGACTGTATACTGCTTTGGTGATCCCGCAAAAATGTCCGACCCAAACGTCAAGCTTGCACTACGAATTCAGTAAGCACATTATAGCCTCTCCCTATAGATGATAACCACTAACAAA
>JGI24891J29808_1000178_pt1 | contig 71859 bp, 74 predicted proteins | sample FreactcultuFSWF8_FD_29808 | JGI IMG/M metagenome (IMG submission 29808)
TCAGCGGGTAGCTATCGATAAGGGCTTTGTTCTCTTCCCCAGATAGCGCGCGTGGCGGCCTCGGCTCGCCCGCCCGGTTACGTTTCGGTGCTTGACGCGATCACTCTCCACACCTCCACCTCCACTTCCACTTCCAATCCGACTCGCGTCCGCCTCTTCCTCTTCACCCACTTCACGATCGCGATTGCGATGCGCACTTAGTTAGCTTATCTACACATTGGCGCACAGCGCTGACACCAACACTCAATCAACTACCGTATCAATCAACCCATCCACTCGTTCAACCATGCCAGAGACGAATTCCCAACCGCCCTCCAGGCCGCAATCGGTCCATTCGTCGCATCACTCTGCAACCCACGATCACAACAACGAGAACACTCCCTTACTATCCTCAAACAACAACCACAATGTTGAAGCACAAGAACAAGCCGAATCATCATCCGAGTCATCCCACTCGCCCGCCGTCGCACGATTACTACGCCTCTTCCAACCCCAGTCTAAGAGCCCACCAAGATGGTCCAGTCTATTGGCCTTGTTCCTTCTCTGCATTATTGCTGTCCTCATAATGGTACTGGGTTTCCTAGCACCGTCCAAGGTTCAAGAGTATGCTGTTCAAGCCGCCCATTTTGAGCCCACGAGTTTGTCTATACACTCTTTCACTACCACAGGCGTCACAGCCAGGATACAGGGTGACTTCTCCATGCGTGCCGATAACGTCAAGGACGATTCCGTTCGCCGCTTCGGTCGTTTTGGTACCTGGATTGCCAGAAAGGTTGAGACTGGCCAGTCGTCCGTCCAAGTCACTCTACCGGACTACAAGGATGCGCTTCTTGGAACCGCAGAAATACCATCTATTGTAGCTGACATTCGCAATGGTCATACCACACACATCGACTTCCTGACCGAGCTGACTCCTGGTAACACGGATGCTATTAGACATCTGGCTAAAGACTATATTGACGGGAAGCTGCAAGAGTTGCGTGTTTCCGCCGAAGCTTCAGTTCCTGTCAAATCAGGCCTCATAAATCTTGGAAGGCAGACTGTCTCCCGTGCCATGGCTTTTGGGAACGACAACATCCCTACTTTACCAGAATACAAGATCCATAAGCTCAACTTTCGTGAAGTTCAACTACCCGACCTACAGCGTGCTATGGTAGCAGACGTTTCTGTCGAACTCGGCAACGACTATCCTCTGGACTTTACGATTCCCCCTCTCGGCTTCGCCATCCTTGTTGATAACTGTCATCCTTCGCAACCTCTTATTCAATTGGTCGATGCTACCACACCAAGCCTTTCTGTCAAGCCGAAGGAGAACCTTAATGTCAGCGTCTCTGGATTCGTTCGACGTCTGCCCCAGGCCTTTACTCAAGCTTGCCCTGGATCTCATGAGTCGCCGCTGGACATACTTCTTGGCGGCTACATTCATGGAAACAATACCACTGTGTACGTACGAGGATCGGACTCGCCCTCGTTAGACACTCCCCGATGGATCACTGATCTCATGTCCGATGTAACCGTGCCGGTCCCCTTCCCCGGCCACACGTTCGGACACCTCATCAGAAACTTCACCCTGGCCGATGTACACTTCGGATTGCCTGATCCTTTTGCCGAGCCAGACAGCCCCGAGTCGAACCCCAGGATTTCTGCCAACATCAAGGCGCTGGTCGCTCTCCCCGAGGAAATGAACTTCAACATCAGCGTCGGCCGCGTTAGAGCAGATGCAGATGTGTTTTACCACGGCTCCAAGCTTGGGTACCTTGATTTGAATAAATGGCAGAAAGCAAACTCAAGTCGAATCGATTCGGACAACAAGGATGAGGGCCCGCTTCTGGCCGTACAATCAGCAATCGAAAAAGCTCCTTTGATTGTGACGGACGACGATGTATTCACCGATGTCTTGAACGCCCTCCTCTTTGGCGGCAAGGGAGTTGAGTTGGGCATCAAGGCGGAGGTTGATGTCGAGATGGAGACAGCGCTTGGTCAATTGGCTGTCAGGAAGATTCCGGCTGAAGGCTCCGTGCCTGTCAAACGTTCGTGATCGATTCCTACATCGTTCGAGCAGCTCAAAGAATCATGTAGCTAATGTGCGGCCCCTTGTAGCCATCAAGCGAGGCGGCGTTGGCTCATTCACGCCCAAGATCGGCAATCTACAAATTATCGATACTGGCAAGACTTCCCTGACACTCACCGCATCGGTCAACTTCACCAACCCCACAGAGTACAGCGCTACTGTACCGTTTGTCGACATCCACATTCTGACAAATGGAACGCTGCTTGGACACGCTACCGCCAAAGATATAAAGGTCGTCCCTGGCGTCAACACGAACATTCTTGTCACTGCCGTTTGGGACCCGCAGACAATGGGAGGCGAGGAAGGTCATCACGTTGGTGTCGAGTTTTTGTCTCAATACATCTCTGGTTTGTGAATTGGAAGATATCTATCTATGTCTACTAACATGCTACAGGCTACAACACAACGTTGACGTTAAGAGCCCACGAGGGTACCATACCAGCGCAGCCTTCGCTCGGCCGAGCGTTATCGAAGTTCGCTGTTGACTTGCCGACGCCAAACTTGCGAGGTGGAGGTGAAGAGGGCGAGAAGCACTTCATACAGGATGCGACAGTCAGTATCATAGCCACTAGCAAAGATGGATACAACTAACACAGTCATCAGATGCATCTCATCACAAGCACAGCGAATTTTGTGCTGCTCTCACCATTGAAGACATCGACGATCTACGTCACGTATATCAATGCGACAGCTTTCTATCATGAAGATGCGGTCGGACATATTGTCTATGATCTGCCATTCGCGGTGCCCCCAGGGTCGTCTACGTCGCCGCGCTTACCGATAAACTATGGTTCTGTCGGGTCGGACGTGGTCAGAGGAGCATTAGGCGGGACGCTCAAAATGAAAGCAAAGGCTACGGTCGGGGTCCGATTGGGCAAATGGGAAGAACGGATATGGTATGAGGGACAGGGAATTGGAGCCAAGATCAGATTGTAGTTCGCCGAGGATGTTTTCAAATTTAGTATTTTTGATCGACATGGTATCCCCGGATGTGACATTTGACATGTGATGCGGGGTGATGGGGAGACTCCTCTCACCCACAGAGTTCTCGAACTTGTGACTTGACATTGAACTTGATGTGAGCCAAGACAGACGAAGAGATAGACGCTCGGATACACAACAGTGCTATGGAGGTAGGCTCGCCATGGTGGAAGACAATCTCGACGTGTCTGACATGACAGTTTAGTCGCAAGCAAGTAATCGGAAACGCACGTCGCGTCGGTCGCATACCAACCTCTCCAACCTGAGATTGGCCCCCCTCTCAAGAGACGTCAGTCCAGTAGACGGCCGTATGGCTTCTCTCACATCGCCGCATACATCGTACATCGAAGGCAAATCAGCACCCACAACACCGAGCATCCTCGGCCGCAGCTCCAGTCGACGCCAATTGGGCGGCGCTGGCCTGAGTCGGAAACTGTCCATCTACGACGCCGAATATGCCCCTGTGCACGTCACAACTCAAGGCCTCCCTCGCAGTGCCTTACGTCCAGATGCAGGAGATCACATCATGCCCAAGGCGAAGAGCGAGGCTGCCTTGAACCCTCGACCTACCCGTGCTGCTCTACCTAAACTTCGCACGCCTCTGCTCCACCCCAATTCTACCATCTACGCCGTCAAGTCGCAGGACAAACAGAATGACGACGACTGGATTACACGCGCTGGTCTGGCCACAACGTCTATGCTACGAGAGTCTAAGGGACAATCGTGGCTGACTTCACGCCATTCATCTACATCGTTACAACTCGCACAATCTTCAGACGACGAAGGAGATGCTCTGGTCAGCAAGAGTGCCATTTCTCTACAACGACTACACTTCGCGGATGATGAATTCAGCCCGGAAACACCAAGGGCAACCAGCAGATGGGGCAGTAGGTTCGGCAGCCGTGCAGCTAGCGCTCGCAACAGTCGTCGTGGCAGCAGAGCCAATCTGGAGTCGCCGGACCTCCATCGCGATCCTTCTGACTACTTCGGCGATGCCGTGATGGAGCCAGAGATGTCTGTCAGACCTGATTTTGTGGATCCGAGAGATCATTCTGATGATGAAGATCCTGAACAAGAGGTTGCTAGATTGGCTAGAGAGGCTTCCTTTGGCTTTGGCTCTTTGATTGATCGTCTGGTTGGTTGGACTTTGTTTGATGTGACGGAGGATAGAGAGGCTACTGACGTGGAAACTGAAACTGAGGATGAGACTCCGACTTTGCGTGAGAGAGTGGTGCACACGCCTGTGGTACGGCCTGCGTCACCACCTCGACCGAGGCAAGCTGTTGCTGGAGCAGATCGGCAAGGCAATGGCGAAGATGGTGGTTGGCAGGACGCAGCGTGGTTGCTTGGTGTCGCCTCGAAGGTTTTGCTTTGATGACTGGGTTCATTGATCTCATTAAACGACTGACGAATGCACTAATCACGTCCTTTCTTCATTCATCCAGTGACACTTTCTCAATTGTCCACTCCTCCCTCGATCTCGACTCCTGCAATCCGGCCTTCGAGGAACTCTGTCGCCATATCACCCAACGGCATCCACTCAACACCTTCATGCTTGTTGATGTATTCGATAATGCTGAAACTAGGTTAGCGAGTATCTGCCTGCGAGGTCACAAGTACATACCGTTCATGCATCTTGATAACATGCGGCTTTCCACTAACTTGTGGATGAATCGACATGGGAAAGACGAAGGTATCATATTCTTCATATGCATAGTCGAACTGCTCAAGCCACAGTTTCTCAAGCTCATGTGTACTGATAAATCCGTGCTGTGCTGTCTATCAGTTTCTCGGATCTCTGTCAAACACCGACAAGGAAGGGACTACTCACTGTACCAGCTCTTCCCGGCATAGGTTGCAAAGGCGGCCCTTGAACACTATTAGCTCAATCGTCCCTTACAACCAGAAAGCAGTAACTCACAATCATCCAAATGCCAATTCGCCGGGATCTCTACAATGCCACTCGGTTTGATCTTGGTCATCGGCTTCATCCAACTACTCGCCTCTTTCTTGACATCAGTCTCTACCCAGCTATGCCTGGCATCAGGAGCGAAGTAGGGTTGCAAATCATGATGCATGAAACTATGATCATAGATAATGCCGAATTCTGTAAGTAGAGGGATAAGCTCTTTACTCGTGTCCCATGCTGGTGCCGTGTAGCCCTTCGGTTTGAGGCCGGTGAAAGAGGTCAACACATCGATGGATTTGGCGAGCACATCGCGCTGCTGAGTTGCAGCAAGACCGGAGATGTGCTCATGAGTATAACCATGGAGACCTATCTCGTGCCCTGCATCTTTGACTTTTGCAAGTTGCTCCGGGAATGATTCAATGGTGTGGGCGGGTGTGCTGGGTGATGATTGATATCAGCCAGGGTCATACCATCAGCGAGTCCGATTTTGATAAACTCACAAGAAAGTGGCTTTGATGTCGTGTTTGTTGAATAGTTTGAGTAATCTTTCGAGACCTACTGTTGCTCCGAAGATGCCTCGAGATACGTTGGTGCCGTTTTGGGGAGTGCCGTCTTTGGTGTTGATCCTAGAGATTTGGGAATTGGCTTCATCATTTGCGGATGAAGAGGGCAGACTACTCACCATCCTGATACTGCATCGACGTCGACTATGATGTATCGGTCAGCCAACCTTTCCCGGTGAACAGAATCAATGCACTCACCACCATACCCAACCAACACTCGTTTCTTGACCATGATTCTTCGGTCGCTTGATTCGGCTATAACAACTTTCAGATATACCCTCTACATGAATCGTATCTCGAATCGCAGACTGGCAGACTTCTTGACATGCCACTGACCAGAGAATATAGATCCAGTCCATATAGAAAGCATCGTCAGATTTCGAGATATACGGTTACTTCGGGCAAGATGTAGTTTCCTAATCGGGTATGACCCCGCCCTTTGACCATCATCCTTGCCCGAGATATCAAGACATCTCAACACAAAGCATCAAACAACTTCTTGTCCAAATTATCACGTTTTTTTACGAAAAAACACCAAATCCAAAACTTCAAGACAATGTTGGAAATCACTTGCAAAGGCACACCCTATGAGGTTTGTTTCGACATTTCCAACACCTTTTTTACCTTCCCTGATGAAAACAATCAAATCCTGACTACGAAACCAAAACAGATAGGATACCAACATGGCTCCCAAGCAGCATCTCAAATAAAAGGCAGTATATCCTTCTACACTTCCCTCTTCCAACAAAATGTAAAAATCTCCTGGCCGGAAGTTCAGAAAACAGCACTTGAATTCGAGCCGGTGATTAGGGAGAATTGGCCAGAATATTTGGAGGAGATGAGAGGTAAGCGATCTCCAAAGAATGTTGAGGTTGATCCAGAGAGATGAGTGTATACTGATAGAGATGGTTGATCAGGAATAGCGGATGGAGCAGGAAAAATGCTTTCCGATATCATAGCACTGAACGTGCGTACGGAGATCAATTTCGGCTTGTTCAGTGATGGATGTACTGCGCTTTCTTGGTTGCACGAGGACTCTAGTATTCTGGCTCAAAACTGGGATGTAAGAAGACACTTCCTCCCCTACCCATTACCCTCGAATCGATTACTGACAAGATATGCTTATCCAGTGGATGACCGAGCAAAAAGCCAACCTCATCCTCCTCACCATCGAGCAGAGTCCCAAACCCACAATCAAAATGGTGACAGAAGCAGGTCTAATCGGTAAGATAGGCATGAACTCCTCAGGCGTAGGAGTATGCCTCAACGCCATAAGAGCAAAAGGGATGGATGCTTCTCGTATACCCTGCCATCTAGGCCTCCGCTTAATCCTCGACAGCAACTCCGTTACCGAAGCAGTGGACGAACTGAAGAAGTTCGGTGTGGCGAGTTCTTGTCATATGCTCATTGCAGATGCAAATGGAAGTGTGGGGTTGGAATGGAGTTATAAAGATTTGCAAGTGTTGAAGATGAATGAGAGGAATCAGGTGTTTCACTCCAATCATTATCTGGTCGAGCATCCGGGGGTGGAAGATACGGTGTGGATAGAAGACAGCAAGTTTAGGATCAAACGAATTCAGGAGATATGTGAAGGGTTAGGGGATGAGCCGACGGTGAAGGAGGTGCAAGAGTTGTTCAAGGATGAGAAGAATTACCCTTTTGCGATTTGTAGGGCGGAGGAGCAGGGGAACCATTCTGGGACTTTGTTTAACATCGTCATGGATTTGAAGGCGAGGAAGGCTTCGGTGATTTTGGGCAGACCGACAGAGCCGGAAGGATTGTATGAGATAGGATTTTAGTATATAATCTTGAACGTTGAGCTATTGACGGAAGATGTGCTGCTGAAACAGATATATATAAAGCAAGTGACAGCGACGGATATGAGGCGAAAGCTAGTTGATGCTAGAGAAGCAACACAAAAGTAGAGAATAGAACGCAAACCGAATGTGTGGCATCGAGTCTGCAGGAAGACTGAACGCCATCAAGAAACGATCAAGTGTTCTGTTGCAGCCAGCTGATCCAGAGCCCCTGGTACTCCCTGTGAGCTGCAACACTGTCCTTGGCTTCCTGGTCGAGCTCCTTGTACGCCTTCTCACTTTCTTTCTGGATCAGTCTACGGAGACTCTCAACCTCAGGATTGGTGTGAGATAATGGGCTGTAATGGTTGTTGGCAGCTTCAAGACCAAACTGAGATGGGAATTTCTGGTCGTGCAGAATATCGGCGCCTGTCTCTGCGATTTCTTGACGAACGTCTTCCCACTCTTCCCAGAGTGTTTCGAGATCATCCTTCTTCTTTTGGAGTATCTGCTCGAAGCGTGTGACGGTGTCGCCGATAGGAATCTGCTCGTTACGGAGGATGTTTCCCTTGGCGTCCTTGAAGTTCACGCTGACTGGTTCATCGGCAAGCGGAGTAGAGATTGCCTGAGCAGCCTCGATGGCCTCTGAAATCCGGTTGCTCAATGCATTGGGCGCGAGAGTGGTTTGCTCGAGTTGTTGTACCAGATCCTTGTAGGCGCAGGCAATGGTTTGCTCAGCGTCATCGCTGACATGACTTTTGTAGTTGTCGAACACGGCTAAAAGATAGATTAGTCTGCAGCTTGGAGCATGATTCGGGTAAAGTAGCTGCTGTACCATTCGACTCGTCTGCGAGAGTGTATCTCCTAGGTGGAGGTGAAGAGGAAGGTTCACGCTCGCGTTTGCGACGAGAGCCGAGGACGCTTTTGCCTAGATCATCTCTTTTGCTTTTAAAAGAAGCCTTGTCGCGCTTGCGGATTCGATCAGGGTGGTTCTTGAAGACGGAATTGGTCGTAACGTATTTCTTCTCTTTCTTGTCCTTTTTGGATTCCGAGAAGTGAGAGTGCTTTTTCTGGACCGAGGATGAAGTATGACCACGGCGATTCTTAGCTGCTGTCATAATTGCAGTATTTTCGATGGGTTCGATAGACAAGAAGAGGAAATGAGATGGTTAGCTTGGTCCTGACAGATGTGGGCCTGGCAGAAGTCACGAGGGGAAGTTGCTCCTTCCCAACCTGTACCAAATTGAGTTTCACAAAGAATCACAGACAAGGAAGGCAAAGCAGCAAGACGCTGATTAGTGTACAAGCTGATAATACAGACCTCGAAGGTAATAGGTTATCTACATTGCGACAAGTACTTTACTCGGCAGGAACCAAAACGTCCTTATCCTCAAGAAGCTTTGCCAATGAACCGTCCTGGTGCATGGACATCAGAATATCGGTTCCACCAACAAACTCCTTATCGACGTAGAGCTGAGGAATGGTGGGCCACTCTGAGTACTCCTTGATTCCTGGTTCCCATATGTCAGCATGCGCATAATACGATGGTCGAATGTGTAAACCAACCTGATCTAAGCTCCTCATCCTCAAGAACGTTGAAGGCAGTGAACTTGGCCGGGTTGACACCCTGGAGACCGAGGATCTGAATGCTTGCTCTTGAGAAACCGCACTGGGGCATCTCGGGGGTGCCCTTCATGAACAGAACAACGGGAGCCGAGGCGACGGCCTGGTCAATGGCCTTTCTGGTCTCTTGCGACAGCAGGCGAGTCTGCAGGGAAGCGAATCGTGATGAAAGCAGAGGGTTGTGGCGAGGGCGGAATGCCGTGCGGAAGGCCTGTGAGGGGATCTATGAGTATTTGAATAGATGCTGAGCGCATGCGACATACCGCTGAAGCTACTGATCTGGCTGCCATTGCTTCTCGTGGTTGATGTCTATGTTTCGAGGGATCAACTTCTTTGCGACAAACCTCCAGCTTCTTGACGTCTGCGACGCTCAGCCAATGACGCAGATCCATTTCAAAGCAACATTTTGACATGACTCGAGAAACAATCCCGATCTGCAACCATCAACCGTGAAGCAAGCTTCTCCATGTCCAAACACTATCGACATGTCAAAACCATCGACAGCATTGCGTGCCTCTGATCATCAAAATGACGGTCGTCCGCACCTTCTGCTCGCATGCACCGGCTCAGTCGCGACCATCAAGATACCTCTAATCATCCAAGCCTTGTCAAAACATGACATTTCCATGCGCCTGATATTATCCTCTTCGGCCAGCCAATTTTTACAAGGTCAATCTGCAGAACAGCCATCTATATCATCACTTCTCGAGATACCAAATCTCGAGGCTGTCTACACAGATGAGGATGAATGGTCTCAGCCTTGGACTCGTGGTGCAGATATCTTACACATTGAGCTAAGGCGTTGGGCCGATATCATGATCATAGCACCACTTTCTGCTAATTCCATGGCTAAAATGGTTGCTGGTATGGCTGACAGCTTGGTCATGTCTGTGGTTCGTGCTTGGGATACGACTGCCATTCTGGATGCTCGAAGGCCGAACTTGCCTTCGACTCTTCGTACATCAACGGGGAAGAAACCTCTATTGGTTGCTCCTGCCATGAACACTGCCATGTGGGCACATCCTGTCACTCACAAGCAAGCTGCTGTGTTGGAACAAGAATGGGGGGTCGAGACTGGCGGCTGGGTTAGACTTATCAGACCGGTTGAGAAGGAACTGGCCTGTGGTGACACAGGAGGAGGCGCTATGCGTGAATGGAAGGAGATCGTGTCCATCATCCGGCAGTATCTGGATGTTGAAGCTACAGATAATGTTGCAAGCACAAAAACAAAATGACTCAGTCATATTCACAAGTCAAAAGGATAAACGATCATGAAGTTTTTACTTTTTGGATTGGATCATTTCTTCTATCCTTCGCCTCTACGGAATGCAATGCCGGTTTCGATGCCGCTAACCCACACCGTGACTCTGATTTCCAGTAAGAAGAAAAAGACAGCCATCATCATAACAACTCAACTCCAGTTTTTGTCAGTAGATTGAGAAAAAAGAGAACCCCTTTTTGCGCTTGAGTTATTGAACAAGAAGAGAGTTATAGGGTAAACATGAAAAGGGGTGTGCGTGGTTTTGTTTTCGAGAGAATAAACTAAGACGTTGTGGGTATGAACGTTTAGGCCTCGGTGGTGGGACGGTTCTGTTGACGGCGGTCCTGGTTGTTGTTGTTGCCGCGTTTTTGGTTGTTGTTGTTGTTGCCCTTCTGGCCGGACTCTTGGGTGGTGTTTGCCTCACCGCCCATGGTGAGGGCAGCAGTAGCGAGACGGTTTGAGAGGTCGATTTGTGTGCGGATGGTGTTGGCGAGGTAAGAGACGAGGAGGACATCCTGGATGTGGTTGTTGCTGGAGCATGAATATTAGCAAGTGTTGTAGACAAGATGAGCAGCAGAGTAACATACAAGTCACGCTCAATGTCTTGAGGGTCGACCTTGGGAGCCAGAGACAGGGTGTTCATCAGGAACTGGCCCAGAGCAGAGCTGGGCTCGGCCTCCTCATCCAAAACGTTGCTCACGTAGTTGGAGACACGCTCAATCATCTCGAGGACCTGCTCAATGGCGCGCTCCAGAGACTCAATGTCGGTCTGCAGCATCTGCGAACGGTCTTCTCTTTCCTTGGCTCCCGAAACCAGCTCGAGACCACTGCGCTCGGCCTCGCCGTACTTGATCTCGTGAGGAACGGGGATGAACAAGCAGCTGTCGGCAGCGCGCTCGGCGGTGACACCAACGGGTGCAGAGATGTATGTCTTGGCCTCAATGTCCTTTCCGGGCACGGTGGAGACGGTCAAGTGGATGGCGGGGTGGGGCCAGGTGCCGTCGCCTTGCTGGCCGTAGAAGTTCTGGATGAGGGCGGAGAAGGTGTTCAGGTCGGAAGAGGTGGCGTACCAGCCGAGCAGGACCTCCTTGGGGTTTGCGCGAAGGTGCAACTGCAGCATCTGCTTCTGGTAGTCCATGTCGACCTCGACCTGCTCCTGGGTCTCGGTGTGGGGGACAGCGTAGCAGTTGCGGATCTCGACTTCTGTGCCATCTTCAGAACGAACACCGAGCAGAGTACCGATAACGCGCTCTTGGTCCTGGGGTCTGCGGAGCGAGTGGTCGAGGATTGCGAAAATGGCCTGGGGCTGGACACTGACGTTCAGAGGAGCGGTCGAGGGCTGGGTGCCGATTTGAACGGGGCCCAGAGGGCGGGCAAGGTGCAGGAACGAGTCTTGAGCCATGATTGCGTTGGCGATGTGAGCTTGCCGTCGTCTATCTCGAGCACCCTGTCGTTGTGGGAAAACGCAAGGAACTTTTCGGCGACGGCTTCCTCCGAACTTCTACCGCCAAGTCGCAGTCGCTCGGACTTAACGCTCGGACTTAAAGCTGGCTGGAGATCCGCGACTTTCAACTTTTTTTGGTTTTCGACAAAATCAATCAATCGCAAATCACAATGGCACCTTTCAGAGGAAGAGGAGGCCCAAGAGGCGATTTCCGCGGCGGTGCAAGAGGAGGAAGTCGGGGTGGTAGCAGAGGCGGCTTCAACAATCGCGGTGGCAGCAGCTTCGGTGGCCGTGGTGGCTCGAGAGGTGGATCAAGAGGTGGCAGAGGAGGTTTCAATGATCGCGGCGGCCGAGGTGGTGGTCGTGGAGGAAGAGGAGGCAGAGGCGGCCGAGGAGGCAACCGATTCGGAAGATCAGAGTTCAGCACCAGCAGAATCGACGAACCCGAGGACCAGCCCTTGATCGAGCCCGACGAAAGCGAAGACGAGGACGAATCTATGGACGACCAGGACAATCTATCAATAGGAAGCGACGATGAAGACGCACCTTCTTCGAAGGTTCGCGCATACAACGCTCTTCTTCAATCCTTCCAACAAGAATCAGACGAACCTCGCCGTAAACGCAGAAAGATCGAGGAAGCCCCTCAAGAGGAAGAAAGCGACGAGGATGGGGACGGTGTCTCAGATGCCGGTTCAGATGTCTCGGGAAGCGAAGATGGTATTCAGAACGACGACCAAGCACAAGAAGACGGAGACAGCGATGCTGAGGCTGAACAAGAAGAGGCCGACGACGATGAGGATGAGGACCCGACAGATCCCTTCGATCAACACTTTGCCAACCCGGAAGCCAACGACCTTACCAAGCGCCTCAAGTCAATCACCGACAATCAGTGGCGATCCGAGAAACTGAAGGTGCTCAAGGACGGCAGCTTGGCCATCTCTCTTCCCGAATCCGCTCCCACCTCATCACGCAGACCGCTCAAGTCTGTTACACAACTCAACCTCAAGCAACGTATTGCCGAGCCGGCAACGAAACATATCGGAACCTTCAGCGAGTTGGGACAAGCAATTGCGCCCTCACTATACGCCTACCAGGATGTGCTGTGTGGTGCCAGAACTGTCGAGAACGCATCTGAGCTCAGACACATGGCTGCTCTGCATGCTCTCAACCACGTCTACAAGGGCCGTGATCGTGTACTCAAGAACAACACTCGTCTAGCAGCAGCAGAGGGAGACGCTGATCTCGAACTTCGTGACCAAGGCTTTACCCGTCCCAAGGTCCTTGTCTTGCTCGAGACTCGCAGTGCCGCGGCCAAGTACGTTGAAGCCTTGATAACTCTTTGCGAGCCTGAGCAACAAGAAAACAAGAAACGTTTCGAAGACGGTTTCGTACTGGATGAGCTAAAATTCGGTGCCGAAGATGATACGCACCCTGCCGACTTCCTCGAGTTGTTCGAGGGCAACGATGATAACGACTTCCGCCTGGGCGTCAAGTTCACCCGCAAGACTATGAAATTCTTCTCCCAATTCTACGCTTCCGACATCATTCTCGCATCGCCTCTCGGTCTTCGCCGCATCATCGAACACACCGACCCCAAGAAAGCCGATAGCGATTATCTCTCCTCGATCGAAATCTGCATCGTAGACCAAGCGGATGCCATGCTCATGCAAAACTGGGATCACGTAGATTTCGTCTTCCAACATCTCAATCTTCAGCCCAAAGACGCACACGGCTGTGATTTTAGTCGCGTACGAAACTACTATCTCGACGGCCAAGCCAAGCACTTACGCCAAACCATCATCTTCTCGGCATATGTAGCCCCTGAGCTCAACAGACTCTACAACGCTCATATGCTCAATATCGCAGGAAAAGCAAAACTTACACCTTTCTATCCAGGCGTGATTGGCGACATCGATCTTGCGGGCATGAAGCAAACATTCTCGCGATATGACTCCGCATCGCCCCCTATTGACCCAGACGCCCGCTTCAAGTACTTCAACACAGCTGTACTACCGTCGCTTCTCAAGGTCCCGAGACCCTCAGAAGGTGGACCCGGCATCCTATTGTTCATCCCGTCATATCTCGACTTCGTACGAGTCAGGAACTACTTCGCCAACTCGAATGAAACACAACACATCTCATTTGGCGCTATAAGCGAATACACACCTGTACCCGATCAAAGGCGTGCACGCAGTCATTTCCTTTCCGGTCGTCACAGTGTGTTACTATACACAGGCCGTGCGCATCACTTCCACAGATTGAGACTGAAGGGCGTGCGGAGAGTCATCTTCTACGCTCTACCGGAGAACCCCATATTCTACACAGAAGTTGTAAGGGGTTTCTTAGGCACCATGGTCGCCGAGGGCAAATTGGATCCTACCGAAGCAGCCGTCAGGACCATCTTCTCCAAGTGGGATGGCTTGAGACTGGAGCGAGTCGTGGGAACCAAGCGTGTCGGCGCCATGTTGAGAGACAAAGGTGGTGATACCTTTGATTTCGTGTAATGGAGATCACTTGTTTATACCATCTATGTTCACGTCTCTTCCTCACCTCACGTCTTATTCTCGTTACCCCTGTCGTCGTGTCCGTTTCTGTTTCTCGTGTTCGCACACTTGAAGTTGATGTTCTTGTGACGCGCCGGTGGCCAAGCTTTAGGTAAACTTGCTCAACCACATCCACTCTTGAGGCCAACTACACCACATCCTCGCTGCGATATGGCAGCGTATGACTCAGGCCTCGTGTCTTTGCCACTGAGCAAATCGCTGATGTAAGCAGACGTTGTTTCCCAGGACTATATAATCTACGAACATCCGCCATCTCTCCTCTCTTTCTTTCTAGCATTTCCTCATCTGTCATATCTGTCGCATCTGTCCAAATCCTTTCCTGTCTTCCACATATCCCGTTCTCTCAATTTTTCATCTTCTCCTCCTATCTTTCTCTTTATTTGTTGCCATTTACCATTTTTCTCAAAATGCTTTGATTTTCTATTTCTGTTTATTTGGATATCTGTTCGGACTGACTTGCAATTTATCTTCCAATTATCCTGATATCTGTTCTAACATCTTCCGGATCTAAACTTGCGACTTACTTGATGTAACCTGCCATTTACTGTATTTGACCTACTATCTACATCATTTCACCTGCCATCTGCTGAACATCCTCTGATCTATTGCCATTTTCCTCACTTCTCTGATATTTTGCCATCTCCTTACATCTATCAGTTCGTTGCTATCTACTCTCATCTCCTACAATCTCCTATCGCATCTGCTCGCACATCTTTAGTTATCGCCATTTCCTCTCATCTCCTGCTTCAAAGCTATCTATTGTCATCTTTGCAATTGTCGCCATTTGTTATTAAGTTTGTCTGTTGCATCTATTGTTATCCTCTTATTTGTCGCCATGTTCTTTTCTCTTTTCATTCATCTATTGTCATCTTTCCATTCATCTTCAGCTATTGTTACCTTCTTATTTCTCGCTATCTTCTTGCATATCTCTTCCTCGATCTTCTCGTTTTCTTATTTCCTATCTACTAACATCTCTTCTCACGATCTTGTTTTCTCATCTTGTTATTTATCTCCATCTCTATCTTTATCTTCTGTTCTGTTCTTACTCATTGCCATCTATCACTGCTTTCTGACGGCCATCTACTACCATCCTCTTACTGCAATCTACTATCATCTCCTGGAATCTTGCTATCTATCTTTGCATTTTTGTCGCTGCCACCTATCTCTCATATTCATTCGCATCTACATCCACATCTTGCTTATTTCCTATCTTTTCACATCTCCAAATCCTGACTTCTCCTATTTCCCTTGACATTTTGTTCTGATCTATCATCATCTCATTATCTCATCATCTCACCATCTTCTCCTATCTTATCCTTCTATTTCTCCATCTCTTGCAATCTCCATCCTTCTGCCATCTTTCCCTTTTTATCCCTTTATCTTCTATCTTCCTTTTCTATCTACTGCTATCTTTCTTTTTCCGTTTAGCATGCTTTTTATTTACCCTTATCTTGTATCTTTCTATACATTACTATCTTTTTCACATCTCTCTCTCCTTTCTTGCTACTTATCTACTGTCATTTTATTTCTCATCTTCTCCTTTCTCGCTTACCACGTTTTCCGATATTTTCTTGTTTTCTTTTTTGCCATTTATTCTTTTCATCTTTTCTCGTTTCTTGCCATTTGCTTGTTATCTCTTCTCATCTATCTTTTGCTTGGTGCTCGTGTTCACTAAACTACTGCTATCTGTTGTACTTACCCATTGCTTTTCTGGTCTGCGGACCGGGGAGTGAAGGGTGGGGTTCCAACCTTTCTGATGTGCTGTCTTTCTCTCCAAATTCGCAGTCGAAGAATGAGGTTTCCAAAAGTCGAAGTCTTCTCTTTCCCTTGCAAGGGGGGCTTCAGTGAGGTTGTCAAAGGGCAAGATAGTTTTGGTTGTTGGGTGCATGTCTACAGTTCTTGGCTTCTACACTCACATGACACAAATCCATATTCGCGTCATACAAGACGAATGGATATCGTTTGAACGTTGGTTCTGATTGAGAAATATAGCTGCAGTCCATAGTCCCTCTCTCTCACCAACATTCATGTCGCCGTGCTTCTTACTTGAAGCTCGAGCCATGTCGCGCGTCCGCGGCGTGGTTCCAAGGTGAATGCTCAGCAGCTGTATGCTGTCCTTGCCATCAACCTGCTACCTCTTCTTTTGCGTTCCAGGGGTGTGACTCGGCTCAGGTGCGTCCTCGCAGTTTAGCGCTCAGAATCCTTTCTTTTTCTGTTTGATGTCGATGATAATAAGTTGTGATGATGTCTCCGGCGTTTGTGTTGAGTGTTGACCGTGATAGTTTCTCTGTTTCTTCCCGGTCCACGCTCGTGGAAACGGTCCTTGGAATAGGTGAGACCATGATTGCGGATTGATGTAACGTCGGCCAATCTGGGTGCTCGAGCCTAAGGAGACAGATTGTACAAAAAGCCTGTAGGCCATATGACTATACACTGCGGTGGCTCGTCAATATGAATAAGAAGACATGTATGGCAAATCACGTACCAATAGGCAAAATTCATTCGAAGAAACGCCACAGGTGAAGCTCATGATATGGTTAGTAGCACCGGAGGAAAACCCAGCGATGCGGTAGATGAAGAGGCAAAGGTCTCAGGCACAGCGAATAGATCAAACCATGTGCGACTGAGCTGCCTTTCGTTGACAGTGTTGCATTCCCGATGGACAGTGTCGTTCGGACAGTCATATTGGTGCAAACGATTGTGCTTCTGCGTTGTGACTTGATTCTAGAAATGGTCAGTAGGAAGAGAATCGAACCGGGCCAAGGACAAACGTACTCAGTGTATGCTAAAAGTGACGCAAATGATCTGGACGATCGTGAATTTTCTCCTTGAGCGCAGAAGAAGGCGAAGTGTTGTTTATATGGTTGTGGACACCAGCAATGAGCCGGCTCTGTTGATCGATACTTGACCCAGCGAAGAGCAAGTGTCGAAACGTGACGTTCGATCCGGTAAAGGAGATCGTCGGGGTACATTACTTGTGGCGCGCAATATGAGGAAGAGGATTGTCGAAGTGCTGTTTACGAAGTCTAGCAGGTTCTGGCCTGCCCATAGGTAGACAGCTTGGAAGGGTTGTTTTTGATTGGCGAGACCTGAGGTCGTCCCCGATGCGTGACACAGCCCATCAATCCGCAGTGAAGTGATCGATGTCTTGAGTATGTTCTTAGTGTTTGCAAACCGGATGGTGGATGGAAAAGCTCACCTGCGTACAACTGCCATGACGGCGATCATTCAATATAAACACAGTGGTCATGATTGAAAGCGTAGGCTGAGGATAGTGCCCAAATCCTTGACCGGCTGTGAGGTGCAGTCACTGCTGGACGTGCTCAACACAGCCTGTCTTCGATAGTGAAGTAATCGATGTGCTGGGACCAGTGTCAGTCACAGCTCAAAACGTGATGGATGCGCAGACACTTACCTCTAGTTACTCTGTATTGTGCGTTGAAATAATGACCACCTGAAGGTACGCGTTGCTGGTGGCGTGATGCGAGATGGAAGGCGGCAATGTGGTGAATCCGGGAAAGAAAAAGGAAAAGAGAAGAAATGGTCTTGCTCAGAGACGCAGACAGCGCATGAGCACAGACTCCACAACAGCGACAACGATGGCAGGTGCAAAGTGAGGAAAGAGGTAAAGTGGGGGAAGTTCCTTCTATATGTACAGAGATTATTCTTACTACTTACATTCGAGCTCTATACGCTCAGCGTGTACACACCATCAACAAGCTCGTTCGTGCTGTCAGCCTTATCATCAACCTTTTGTTCATCAACAATTTGTTGTTGCCCCTGGGCTTCCTTGCTCTCTGCCTGTTGCTCTGATTGCTTCTTCTGCTCGCTACTGCCCCAAGCACTAGCTCTGACACTGTCGAGCTTGATCTTGCCGAAATGACGTTGCGTCACCGTATCAGCCTCGAAGCCCTCGTCTCGCATACGGACAAATGTCTCCACCGTCTCGTTCGATTTGCCCAGTCTAGCATATCCTCCGATCAGTGAATTCCACGTGACCTCATTCGGCTTCATGTTCTTCTCGCGCATATATGTGAGCACCTGCTCTGCGAGTTCCATCTTGCCATGTTTAGCAAATCCGTGCAAGAAGATTGACCACGTCCGCACACTCGGTTTTGCTTGTGAACGGTTGTTGGGTAAGGGCGTTTGCATGTCACGAATGACCTCGGCGGCGTATGAGAGACCAGTCGGGTCTTGGACAAATGCCATCAAGAAGGAGTTGAAGATGTAATCTTTGTTGGCCGTATGTCCATGAGGACGGACATCATGCTCCACAAGACTTCGCCATCGTCTATACAACTCGTGAATGTGGCCAATATTACGACTTTGTGATTGGACGATATTTTGAAGGTGTGCTGCTACCATGATACCGAGGACGGGTATAGTGGGCTTCATCCTGTTCATAGATTTGTTCTCGTACCTCTGAGGCAATATTCCAAGGTTGACGAGAGCTTCTGTATCGAACAGTTGAGTGTAGGCCTCTGAGACTGTAGTGAAGGCGTTTTCGGGATCAATTTGGAAGTGATGTAGGCAGAGACAGTGTACAATCTCGGTTGCTACAACGTTCAAATTCCGCACCTCGACATCGGCTATAGCCTGACGAATAGTGGTATTGAGAGTTTCCGAATTCTCAATCACAGTCTTGCAGCCCTTGAGAAGAATAGCATGCGTGTACTCATCGGCATGGAGGTCATTGTCCACCAGCGAATGATAGATGCTGAAAGCCGTCTTCAAGTCGTTGGCCTCGACTGCATTGAGCATGACGATATTGCAAAGTTGGACGTTGAGTGTTACGCCTATGTCAGATAAGTTTTGAACCAGACGAAGACTGACACGGAGGCCATCAGGTTGATCAGCGGCTTTTCGAAGAATGGTGGCGCAACAACTCTCGAACTGCCTAGACCCAACGTCGGCCCCATCAGAGACGGCATCGAGGAGCATATCTAAAGCCTGGTCAAATCGGCCATGATGGGCCAAATATGTAGAATAGTGCAGACGAGTATTCCAGTGCAAGAGTGTGCCGCTAAGAACGACACTCTCAAACAGTCGCGAAATCTCGTCCTCAGTACAGAGTTGTAGCAGTCTGCGGAGAGTGTTGCCAGTGATTTGGAGAGGAGTAGTACCCGGACGTTCCATGATGGTGCAAATGACGTGAACTAAGTGTTTACGAGTGTCGTCGGAGATTGAATATTTGGCGTGATGTTGAACAACAAAGGCCAAGGCATCGGTAATGTAAGCAGCAGGCAAGTATGGTGAAAGATGGGTGATCTCCAGTAGGCGGATAGTGTCATCGATCGAGTTGGCCATTGTCCATAGCAAAGCATGCATCCACTTCCTTCTCCAATCCCTCCCAAGCAGTGTAGCCATCTCTTCGAGGTCTCCAAACTTCTTGGCACTGAGTATCCGGGTAGCCCATTTCCGGGAGAGAAAGATGAGATTGGGTGTCGCCCTGGGAGTGAAATCGTGGGTCAAAGCAGTATCGTGTCGAGCGTTTAGTTTTGCAAAATGGTGGTTCCAGTACAAGGCATTGCCGTCGGCAGAGAAGACGATTTCATCCTTGTTTTCAGCACCTTCCTCGCGAGCTTTTCTCCTAACGGGCCTTCCAAGCGGAGACCACTTGGTCCTGACTTTCTGGTCACCTTTGGCGACAGTCCAGCGAGACTTGACTAGGGCTTGGGAGGTCGACCAGCGCTGGTAATAGGCCTTTTGAACATCTGCACGGGTGAGACTACGTTTCGTCCTGATGGGCTCTTCTGGTTTCTGCTTCGCGTCTTTCGCATCCTTCGCATCCTTCGCATCCTTCGCATCCTTCCCATGTTTCGCATGCTCTTTCTGGACGTCTTCCTGGTCGGCCGGGGCGATGGCACTCTCGTACCATTGTTGTACCAGAAGACTTCTAGCACTCTCGTACTTCTGCGGTTGAGATGACCTCGACTGTCTCGCATATCCACAAGAAGTGGTTGAAAAAGACCTTCTCTCAGTACGTGCATATGGGGCAGGCGCGGTTGGCGATGAGTCTAATGGAGACTGAGGCCATGGCTGGAAGACCCTCGGGGCAAGGAAGGGCAGGACGAGTTGTTCAGCTTCGGCCACAAGCTTGACGTGTCGGGCGGCGCATCGTGGCATAGGCGGGCATCGACAGGGCGATCGAGTTGTGCTGCGAAAGAGACAGTCAAATGTTGTGTTCGACATGAGCCCCGAACTTCCACATCCCCAACTTTTTGTGTTTGATCTGTTTGCTCCGTATGCACGCCCAAGCAACTTTGCGACCAGATCCATCTGCATTCAATCACAACCCACCATCTCCAATCTTACTATCTCGGACCGCTATCACACCTAGCTGTCATGTCTGGAAACCTCTCAAATGCAGCCGAGGACCGCAAAGCCCGCCTCGCCGCTCTCAAATCTCTAAAGCGCAAACAACCTTCGGATCCCACAGAAGCAGACGACAACACCCTCACATCAGAAGACCCTGCGCAATCAGCCGACGTCTCATCCATCATCCTCTCAGGCAGAAACTACGATGCCACAACACGCGCTCCCAAACTCGGCTTCGAAAACGATCCCTCAGCTCAAGAGAATACGCTAGAAAGAAAAGCACAGGAGCTAGCTGCTGCGACCAAAAAGCAAGCAGAGGAAGAAGCTGCCGCACAAGACAAACCTCTGGATTTATTTAAACTGCAACCAAAGAAGCCGAATTGGGATCTGAAGCGTGATTTGGACCGAAAGTTGGACATCTTGAACGTGCGCACCGACAATGCCATTGCAAAGCTGGTCAGGCAGAGAATTGCTGCTGCACAGGCTGAGAAGAGAAAGGGAACTGGTGTGACGACGGGCAACGAAGGCGAGGCTGTGGGTATGGAGGGTGCCGAATTGCTCGAGGCTACCAATTTAAGAGAGAAGGAAGATGAAGAGGAGGCCAGGAGAGAGGAGGAAGCTCAGGCGGACTTGTTGGACGGCAGCTGAACGAATACACCTTCAGCAGACGTCTCATCATCACACCGCCAGCTTTCATCTTCATCGCTGTCTTTGGCCGCAACAACCTAAGTAGACAGATCTCCCATCTACTACCACACAACGTCACAGTTGTCTGCAGGCTTGGGCAGAAGATTTACAGGCGCCCGGCTAGTGCACTGCAATCGTCTTTGGCAGTGGCCTATCTGATACGAATGAAGGTTACTTGAATAACTACAGGAGAGAGCAATCTTGTTATCCTTCCACTCTCGTCCAACCGATTTGATCCCATGAGAATTTCCCTCATGCCAAAAACTTCCAATAACGTAGTGGTATCCTAAACATCAGAGCAAAGAAAGCAAATCCGCCCGCTTGAAACAGTAATAGAAAGGAAAGGAGTAGAAGCATTATAGACAACGAAGAGAACAATAAGAAAAAAAAATGAAAACATGGTGAGAGACGGGGAGGCGGAGAACGGGAAAGGGTAGGGTGTCAACTTAACCAAAAGCCCAAGCCAGCAGCGTGCTTGCCGCTGCGACATCTACGACGAGGATACCAATAACCAAGGTAGCGATCGGCCATCGCGGTGTTCCTCTGCCAAACACAGCACCGACGCCCGATACGGCGAAGGCCAGACTTGAGGCCACCGCCAACACAACACCAGCATCAACCTCGGATGCCAACTTTCTCTTGCCTGTGGCCACTAGTATGTAGCCGATACAGAGAAGTAGAACAGATGCGACAAGACATGTGGCTGCAAGCTGTGGGACCCAGTCAGGTTGTTGCTGTACCTGTACCTGAGCATTGTATGAAGCCACACGTCCAGCAGGGCCGCCCAATGTTCCGTAAGAACGACGCTGAGAGCGCCTAGGAGTCGCCGTTTCCTCATCAGAAGAGGTAAGTGTTTCCTCAGTCATTCCGTGTTCGCCAGTGCCATCGTGACCCAAGAGGGACTCCTGATCAGATACCTTCTTCGAAGTCCAGAAGCCGCGAATGCGACGCCACGTCTTAGTAGCAGTCGACACTTCGTTCGGGTCGATGTACAATACATAAGCACCCTCATCTTCCGAATCAGATGGGTTGTCGAACTCGTTCCAGTATTTCTGCTTCGGCAAAGCACCACCAGCCCTTTCGTAAGCCGACTTTCTCTTCTTGCGGAAAGCGCTGAGCGGAGGGGTCTCCAACTGATCAGGAATCTTCACTCTGGGCGGCGACTGCTCTTCTACAGCAGTCAATTCGCCAGTGTGATCGCCGACAGATCCAGTCGAAGTCGACATCTGAGGCGTAGTTGATTGGGAGCCGTAACTAGAGTCGTTGTTGTACGCTCTACGTCTACTTGCCGCTGTAGGTACCTTGCGGATGTCCTTCTTCATCAGAGGCATCCAGAATGGGGGAACGACATTCTCAGGTTGACAGCAATACCAAACTGAGTGATACTCCAGCGAGAAGCCACGAACACGCTCGACAAGATGATTCTGATCCAGGACTTTGAGAAGTGTGCTGTTCCTGAAACCTTCTTGTCGTACGCGAAGGACTGCAAAGGGAAATTCTGCACTCAGAGACTGTGTGAATGTATCTTCCAACGAGTTCGTCAAAGACCCGGCTTTGGTCATACGAATGTTCTTATCCAGAGTGGCAAGAATGAACCCGCTAGAGTCAGAGGCAATTTCAGCGAAGCGAGCTCTGTTCGATACGATGGTGGTCAAAGGCTTGATTGTTTCCTGTCGAGCAATCCAGGCACGCATCTTCTCGGCGGACTCATTGTTCTTGTCGTTCGAGGAGAAAGATTTGTGCAGCGACATTGTGGACGAAGGCTCGAGAATGGCAGAGACATGCTTGCTCTTGATCGAAGCCATTTGAATGTCACTATCATTAGAACGAGCGGTGACAATTGCATCATCACCTTTGGCCCATCTTGCATGAACAGCAGCTTCCTGAAGAAGACTACCCACTTTGTCCTCACGCTCTTCAAAAGTTGACGAGCTTTGATGCGCCACAAAACTCTCAAGATCATCGGCAACCACCAAAGTTGTGTCGGCCTCGGCAACAATGCTATTCTTTCTGGCCAATGAGGATGTGATACTGTTTTGACGAGAGATGGTCGGAGAAGCCATAGCTGAAGCCGAAGTTCGTCCAGTTGCGAAGGAGCGAGCGTGTTGAAGAAGCAGGATTTGTAGTTCGACGATGTTGTCAGGATGCACCCAGTAGACTACATTCTTACCATCACGACCCAGGGGTAATGTTGACATGTAGGAGTCGAACTCGACAGGTGACTTGGAGCTAATGATGGATTCAAGGTGTGCCAGTCCGGTTTGGGAAGCATTGTTCTCTGGAACCTTCTGTGGCGTTCCACTGATACGCTCATGATATAGAGTCCTGAGCACCGAGAGTGTCTCCTCATATTCCGAGTAAAGCGGTTCCATGTCGATGTTGGTGAAACTTGAAGGGTCGCCGAGGACGTGTCTGTTGAATTCGGTCTCGAGTTCTGTGGATCCAGTCCACTTCTTGTGTTTCTTCAACAGTTTGCGGAAAGCAGTCTGTTGGGCCTTGGAAAACCGGGAGAGGCATTGCAACTCGTCACCCGCCCTATTGTGTACATCAGTATCGCTCCGGGCGAAGGGCGGAGGAGGCGGAGACTCACTTGAGGATATCAGCCTCGAGTCGACCATATCGTTCGAGGCGCTTTGCAGGTATGCGGCCATTGACGGAAGGCTTTGATGTGAGAGAGGTGGTTTGCTTGCGGAGATGGTCTGCGACAGTCAATTGATGCTGCCGTGATGTGGTTGTTCGCATAGATAAGGACTCACCCAGCCGTCTCTCAATCTCACCCGTCTTGCTTCTTATGAACAGGCTAATTCTCTGATGCTGTTGTTGCAAGATGCCATAGAGATTGTCCTCGAGTTCTTTCCCCCGCACATCGACGGCTCCTGGTATAGAAATGCTGTTGCCGTTTCCTGCGGTTGTGTTCTCCTTGATGTAGTGCTTCACGTCGTCGTAGTCAATGTTGTCTGGCCGGTCAGTGAGAGCGACGGGCCAACGGATTGGGTGATACTCACGATGCGCCCATGCAGGGATCGAATGCTGGCGAAGAGTCGCGCCATACTTCATGATGACGAGCGAACCAAAGCGGCGGGGTGAGAATGGCTGAGATTGACGATAGACTGCGGAGTAAACAAGCAGCGACAAGGGCGGAACAAAGCAACTTTGTCTATCACGGTGGAAAGGATTGTCTGGACGTGGCGCAACGGGTGGGACAATGGATGGCTTTTGAATACGGATGAATGTGAGTAGGGAGCTTGGTCTTGTTGGATGAAGGTGAAGAGGAATTGCTGATTCCTGAATGATGCCGCAGCGACCTCATTGGACATTGCCCAGCCTGCCAGTGGTGCTGCGATCTTCAAAGCGTTTCGATCCCGCAAAACCGGCGCCGCGCCACAACCTGCTGCTCCACCTTTTCCACTCCCTTCTGGATTCTGCTCGCGTGCTCTGTTTCCTACCCTGGTCCAACCATCAATCATCAATCCTACTCTATCTAGGGTGCCATTGGGCAGAGTTTTTTTTGTTTATACGCGCATGTCACTGCTCCACTGCCACCATCCGCCTCGGACTCTCTCGAACAGGCTCGTGCTTAGCTTTTAGGCATCGCCGAGCCGACCGAGGGCCGTCGTACTGCCAAACAGGCTGTTAAACAGTTGAACTACTGTCTTTTGTACGGTCAGAACTCAAAACAAGGTAACAGGATCAAGGTTGACAAACGTTCCTGTCCTGCATGCTTTCTTGCACACTGTGTCTCTCGAGTCACAGCAGATTTATCGTGTCAATCCGAAAACCGGATAGGTACATGATGCAGCGGGATTATGCATTGGTGGCCACCTAACCTGGAACCTTTACTGCGGTTGCCAGGACGCATGTCTCGCAATATACACACAGCCCATCGTCTAAATTGCGCCTCGTGTCTCTGCATCGAGCTATCTCAAGAGTCAGAGAATTGAACGTGCTTCTATTCATGACTTTGACAGAAACAAGCTCAACCAATGTCGAATTTTTCTTAAGACCCAAGTGTTTGGGTAGGTCTTCGCGAAGGAAGAACGTGGCTTGCGCTGCCCTGAACCTTGCATGCATGGCAGTCTGAATCATCGGCACGATCGTCGGCAGCATGAACGCATGAGGTTTTGCTGTCGGTACTTGGTTCTGATATTGACAGGTTCGCGATATCAAAAGAAGAGCTGGCCAAGAATCAGTCGACATACAAAAGCTCGACGATATCCCCCATGTCAAGACGCCCTCCCCGCATGGTTCAACCACAGACCCCTTGTTGTCCTCGGTCGACTCGGCTAATCTGTCTGTGGTGGAGAATACGGAGTACCTGAGTAGAACTGGGTTGGATCCGACACATCCCCCAACACGAATGAGTCAGCCCAAGTTACAAAACGTAAGAGATGTGGGCATCCTGATATGAGATTCGTGAGGGTCTTGTTGTCTTACAGTGTGGAGGTGTGTCGCAAGCATCCTGGATATCAAATTCTGGCACAAGAGGTCCAACAATCAACAATCAACAATCACAGCGCAGCGCAGCGCAGAAGATGATCCCCGTACTCGCCCGACTCCCCGAGTGGCTTGCAGGCATTACAGACCGTCTCCAGGACCTACGACGATTGCCTTGAATCTTGCGAAAGCTTTGTTGGCGCGCTGACGAAATGCTCGACGTGAGGATACAACTGCCGTCGACCATACAGAAGGCAGACCGGGCGCACGTGCTGGCACATACAGTACACCGATACGGCCTCCCCGTGTGCAGAATTTTGTCACATCAAACCTGTCCGAATGCACGATACTTTTGAGTAGGACCGCTCTGTCCACAGAGAGCGACTCCTTGAAGCCCTCTCTCTGGACCTAGTACTGACTTCAAAACCCATCGTGCATTTCCACAGCTTCACGCGTGACAAAGTTTAGCACTCGGGGAGTGGAGATGTCGTGTGCTCACTTACCGCAACCAGGGTCCTATGCGGCCCCACAAGTGCCGCCGGCGGCCTCAAGTGCTTGTTTGATCTAGAAGTAGGCGGATAAATTGCGTAGTTCATGCATCTGCTTTTTCATTGGTCTCGTTGCAATTAATGTGCTATGTATTCGGAAGACTCGTCAACCGATAGAAAGCCCCATTGATCGATATACTCGAGGGCCGAGGCACAGTAGAGGCCGGGGTGTGCGCGACTCAGCTTTGGTGGTATTGATGATACTGATGAGACGTGATTCGACATGGCTTCGCGTACGCCCTAAGGCGTGGAGCTGGTGTCGCTAGTGTAGCGCGTCTCGAGGCATCTGTTTGCGTACTGTTGCATGTGCTACTGGGGTTGTTCGGAGAGCGTAGGACGTGCTCCGAGACGAGGCTCTTCCAATGATTATTGAAAATTTTCGTCGTCCAGACAGTCGCTGTTGCTGAGATGCTGAGGGGGCCAGTGGAGAACCGACATCAGGTGGAGACGTTCATCTGTTCATGGACTGTGTCAAAGCAACCCTTTTGCTGAAAGGACTCAAGGACCTGGTTCGACTTTCCCCACTAGGCACATCCTTCATCTCGCGGTCTTGATCTCGTGAATGGTCGGCACGCTCTAGATCTGTATGCTGCTGGCCCACCGTCGGTCTACCATCGGCGTCTGGTCTTCTAGCTGGTGTTAGGCCACGGGTGTCCTTGACGGAGGCGGACCGCATCCGTCTTTCTGAATTTGCTGATCGGCCTCGTCTTCTTCCACGCTCAGAAGGACTTCTTGAGCTTCTGCGCATACGAGTGTTTCGATTCTGGCTCTCTTGCATGTGATCTGGTGACGAAGCTGAGCTGGAAGGGCGCCTTCTCTTGTCTCCGGCACCCCCTCTTGCTGATACATCTCGTTCTTGCCTTGCGACAGGTCTGTTTGGCCTGGATCTATCCGGGGAGGGCGAGCGAGTTGAGATGGTAGAAACAGAATCCGATGAGAAAGAGGATACGGAGCGCGAGCGCGAGCGCTTGCGCGAAGATCTTTGGCCATCCATGTCGTTTAACGAGCGTTTGCGCGGCCTTGCTGAGGCTTCTTTGGAGGGCTTCTGAATTGCGCTTAAGTTTCTGCCTTCAGTCAGAGGTAGTACGGAGATCGATAGAGTTCTGGAGCGTACTCTGCTTCAGTCGGCGCAATATTGGCGAGTTTTGGTTTGAGTTTGGGGTTTAGCAGTTGCTGACTGCGACTTGGACGCGAGATGTAAGGTCGTTCTTGAGCTTGCGCTTTGCAGTCATAGCTGTAATGACCTGCACGAGTGTGAGTGAAAGTCATCGGTGAAGTGAATGCGCCAAACAGCGACGATGCGCCTACCCTTCTTCAAACACTTCTGGCAAACGGTGTTTGCTGATGCTCGATTGGACGACGATGCGCCTCCCACGAAGCCGGCGCGGCCGTAACGATTCATGGTGCGCAAGTGTATAGATGCCTATTGATGCAGGCGTATCAGGGTACCAGAAGTGATGCGACAGACGAATACCCGCGTGGTTGTTAAGGCGACAGTGAGAGAACAAACGCATTCACTAATTTACGAAGCGCAGATGGATGTAGCCAAGCCAGGGTCAGAGGGCAGGGTCGTCCTTGCCGACTTGGTCGCGGTCAAGCACGGGGCAGTGAGTACAAGCATGCCAAGGCCCGCGACGATTTGGTGCGCCGTCGAGCGTCTCTCTCCTCAGGCTCGACCGCCAGCGCCCTTTTTGGCTCCTGTTCAGCACGACTCTCACCACGAGCGACCGCCTCTATCTCAGTACTGCGTCCGCGCTGTTCTGACCGGTCGCGATCTTCTGCGCTATCCGCGCATCCCCAACTGCCAGGTGCAAAAACTCAAGCGCCCGTCTTTGTCGTGTCCAGGAAAAAAAGCCGTGTCAAACAACCTTCCAACCTCATGTCGACCTACCACCATGCCAGCATCCCTGCCTCTACTCTTGACCATTTTCCTTGAGCCTCCGGTTTCCTGAGATTTCTGCACAACAAAAAAGCCCTTTCTTTCCATTCTATTGTACCCGTCGGAAAAGAAAGTCGACCATCAAGCGACCAACTCGCACTGCTCCATTACTTCGATACAGCTCGCACTATTTGGAGAAACCATGGCCTCTCTTTCTACCGACCAGTCCTCGGCGAGGCGAACCTTTGCCAACGCACACCTTCCGGCTCAAAGCCACAGCTTGCCCTCGTCTGCTGCTGAACATCAGCTGCCTGCTTCTGGGAACTTCCAGCCTTCTCATCCCGAGGACGCCAACAATCAGACCGTTCAGCCTCCTCGCAACGATACGATCTCTCCCGCAATCCCAAGGAAACTTATCCCATCCCCTTCGAATGAGCCTTCAAAGGCTCCGTCCATAGACGGCCTCGAAACGACTCCCGTCCTCACCACACAAATTCTGTCCGGCACATCCGACGAAAGCGCTACCCAACTTTCATCCTCCGACGACTCGGCCAAACCCCCCAGTCTCGACGGAAAAAGCGTGGCCTCCGTCACCACTTTTGCGATGGATGAGAAGGAGTCGTTGAGACCAGATGATAGTGCCAGTGTCTTGGCTATCGAAGATGATGATACGTACTCACCCCCTGGTTCCGCCGCCGTCGGATCGCGACTTGGTTCGGAGACCGGTGCTCGTGCCTTCCGTGATCAGCTGTTGGAGATCACTTCCAGAGGACCTGCATTGCGCCAGTCTGGTCTTACATCAAGACCTGACTCTGTGACCAACGCTCCAGCCGGAACTCTCTACGTGCCTCCACCAGTAGGCAGTCCCGCAACCTTGCCTGGCTATGTCCAGCCACCTTCAAACCTCGGCAGGCCTGAAGACGTCCTCCCCGACGCAAAGCTCTTGGAAGCTCTCAACAACCCTCGAGACAGGATATGGGTGCTCAAGTTGGAGCAAGACATTATTGACTTTGTCAAGGATCCATCGTACGTTTAACGATTACTCAAAAAAAGTGTGCATCTGACTGACCCTCTTCACAGTGAACATTCCCTGGACCTGCCTCAATGCAATTCTTTCTACAGAATGCTTGCTCACAAATTGGCTGACTACTACATTCTTGGCCACGCTGTTGATGGTTCTATTTCAGCTGTCCGTCTTTATAAGACTCCGAACTGTCGAATTGCTCCACCCCTGACTGCTATTGCGACACCTCCGACAACGGCTAACACACCACCTCCTGCTGCTCCCCAGATGAAGATTCTACGCCGCGGCGGAGATGCACCCCTGAATGGCCTCTCCAAGTCGAACTCTGACGGTGGTGATAGTGGTGACTCTGACAAGAACAAGCCTCTGACCCGCGAGCAACGTGAGCAGAGGTACGAGTTGGCTAGACTGCGAATCCTGGGATCTGCAAAGCCCACCGAGGATGTGTCTTTAGTCAAAGAGAGGGACGAATCCCGATCCAGCTCTGCTGCTGGGAAGAAGAAGCCAAAGAAGCAGCGCAGTAACAGTGACGATGACTTTGAGGCTAGATCTGCTTACAGTACCTTTGTGACGCCGCAGAATGGTGCCACCGACGGCGTTAACATGGTTTACTACCCCGCATTCCCCGGAGGTGCCCAAGGTGCCCCTGGCATGTACGCCGGTGCTCCTGCAGCTTCGGCTTCGCAGAATTCATATAACGCTGTATACGGCCCCACGACGTCTTCTCAAGCCGCCCCCTATCCATGGCTGCAGCAAGGCTACGCTGGTTACAACGATCCAAACAATCAAGCCCAGCACAACGTCAATGATCTCTCCTCGGATTTCCAAGCCATGTCTTTCCAGGCACAATCCGGACCTACCTCTCCGCCTGCATCGGCTGGGCCTTATGGCTATGCAGGTCCACAAGGTCAACAGCAGCAACATCCTTCATGGCCCCAGATGACGCCTTATCAGCCTGGCTATCCTGGCAGTCCCAACTACGGCGGCCAATTTGCAAGCAGACCTCCTTCTTCGGCGAGCCACGGCTCTGCGACACACGGCTACCCATATGGAATGCCCATGAATCAGATGCAGATGCCCGAAAGTTACATGGGATATCAGAACCAAGTCATGGCTGGTGCTTTCAACCGTGGAAACTTCAATCCCCAGAGCCAGGCGTTCATCCCTGGTTATCAGCCTCACTACGGCGCACCTATGGCACCTCAAAACAACATGGGGTTCAACTCTGCTTACCCTGGTTCGCATGCACTACAGCGTCAGAACTCTAGCCAGTCACAGGCATCGTCGTACAACGGACAGAGTAGCAGCCAGACCAACAGCAGGCCACCTCACCCTCTGCCACAGCCCGTCTTCTCTCCTCATGTATCCATGCCTTTCCAAAGTTCTCAAAGACAAGCCGCTACGCCATCCCGCCCTGGCACCAACTCTGCGGCAGACAGCAGCAACAACGCACCGAGTTCGATTGCCAAATGGGGCACACCTGCCTCTTTGCCAGCTAAGCCTCCTCCGCCGGCAGCCACGAACTCATTCGACATGTCTAGAATGCCCCACGCCCAGCAAAACAGCGCTCCCTACTCACCTGGATCTGCAGGAAGATTGCCAGGTGTTGGAGGACAGGGATACCACGCCTTGCCATCTATGGTCGCCTTGCGTAGTGGGCAGGCACCCAGAAGCGGGCAATAATCCAATTTGATACACATGTATGCAAGGAAGTACTTTTCTCGGGGTTTTCTGCTTTCAAAAAGAAAAGGGGGTCTCATTCAGTTTTTTGGGTGCACAGTGGTGGATTTCGGAACGGCGTTTTTCTTATCCAGCATTCTTGGGGAGTTTGACCTTTTGTCTTGGGCATTTGATAGTGAGCTTTTTCTCCGATAAGCTATACGTTAGCTGAGAAGAGACACGGATAAGACTATTGCTTTAGGTAGTGGAATAAAGCAGTCCAAATTGTTCCTTGCATCATGCGTGTTTCTGAGCTGTACGCCCTTGTTCTTCGTTCTTCTGATACCATTGTGCTTTCTCGTCTTGGCCTTCTTGGTTGCTCTTCATCACCGCTCCTTCCTCTTTGGTCTGATCATTATTCTTGCACGTTGCATCCTTCTGGGCCCGAATGTAATCAAATCTGTGGCAATCCTGTACGCCGCAAGGACGGTCATAGCCCACCAATATTGATACCAAAAGAGACAAGAGACTGGTTTGGGTTAAGTTGAAGGCCGAAATGAAAGCATACAGTTCTTGTCGAAGATTGAAACGCAACAGGTGCTTTTTCGACAGAAGTGAGTTGGCAAGGACCGCTGATCATGCAAGTCTCTTCCGCTCTTGCCTTTGTGATCATCTTCAAACCAAACGGGAAAGCAAACACGTCGCATAGGTTAGAGTATAGCACCATCAGTTCCATCTTGCGTGGCTCCCGCTCACGTCGATTCAAGATTGCACACTACTGCACACCGTCAATGTACCCTCTACATATCCACACCGACTCTTGAAACTGAGCCAAACAATATGCACATACATCGACCGGATGTCGCCGTACATGCTCAAAGGAGCGGGACCGGACACATAAGGAGGCGATATGCTCATGTTTGTAGCAAAACCAAAGCTCCCAATGTCTGGGTGGTGAGAATAGTGCATGGAAGATCGGAGGGAGGAGATGGAAGAAGTCCTTATAGCTGAACAGGTGAGAGAAAAGGGATGAGAGGAAAGGCTTGTCACTGACACCAGCGAAGTCCCTGGTCGATTTCGTAGACATGCTGCTGCGAATCAAAACAAGCGATCCCCTGATTTCCTTCACTTACTCCCTCCCCCTTATTAATTGGCCCAATCCACTCACTCCCAAGAAGATCGGGGGTTTAGCCCAAGTGGCTGGCCTCATCAACTTCTTCAAAAACCTCTCCAAGTCTCGAGCGTAAATAGAATCCAGGGGGTGTGAGTTCGACTCACACCTTGGTTGGTCGCGTTGACAGATTTGGTTTCAAATATGTTTCCCCGAGCGGGTTTTTTGCTGTTTTGTGTTGAGCTTTTTCAATTGTTGTTCCACTCTGTGGTGCGGAAGAAGATAGACCCTACCTGTTTTTGTAGTCAAGAATCGTGCGGTTGTTCTCATGCATACCTTGAGCGTCACATACTATCTGCGCAAGTCGAGCGACGCATCAGCCATGGAAATTTCACGATAATGCGCATAAGACATTCGAACTTGGAGACACCAGACGAACGCAAAGCCGGTGCCTTCTTGGTTGAGAGAAAAGGAAGGCATGGAGGACTCTTCTATGTTGGAGGTTTGATGGCTGTATGGTAGTACTAGAGCCCGGTTCAGATGCATGATGGCAGATCACAGTGAGTCGACAGCTTTGAGTGGTGAGTCGCTTCAATTCTTCTCTTCCCGGCCTGGCCTTTCTTTGCCGTGCTTCTTTGTAGTGTTGATGTCGTGTGTCGCATATCTTGACAATAGGGGTATCTATCCGTCTCTTCCTTTCAGCATTACCACCGCTGACGCAGGCTCCTGATGCCATGATCGTCGTTCCTGAAGCTCTTTTGTACACGGGCAGGCTTTTCCTGCAGCCTTGTGTTGTCGTTTCTCCATTCCCATGTTCAGTCCTTCAGGTGGTCTTCTTCTCAGCCTCGTCAACAGCAGCACCCAGGCCCTTGCTGAAGGCACCAGACACCTTGTCCTCGGCATCTCTCCTCCATTGCTCCCAGTTGAAATGTTGGATTTTTCTCACGGCAGCTTCCAGCTCAGTGTTCCAGCGGTACTTCAGACGATCGGCCAGACCAGGTACGAGATGACGGGCAGTATGCGGTGCCTCTGGGGGCTGGGGATCTGTGATGTTTCGCAAGACGTTTGATTGTTGGCGCAAGAGGTGAGATTGGTATAAACGGTTTCGCTCGTGCAAGTTCAATGAGATGTAGAAGATTGAGGATGTTAGGGCAATGCCGCCGATCTGTGTTGTGTTAGAAAGAGGAGGGGTGAAGCTTGTAGGAAGGTACGAACGAAGCCAGTTGTGAAGCCCATGATAGTGACAGGCGTTATTTGGCTGTCTTAGAGCGAGTGGAAGTACAGCGAAAAGCGATTGTCGAGGTTGGAAGGTACGATACAATTGTTGACTGATTGCGGGCAAGTCGGAGGAGAGAACGAGATCAACTTTCTGGGGAAACCGCAACCTTTGCTCTTGGCGCATTTCTACCTTCAATCGACAGGCACCATCTCACCAGTCTTGCACGTTTAAACCGTGCGCACTATACCGGACCAACTGTCGACTCTGGATACTTCTTCCTCGGCGACTACTATCATCTCTCGCGTGACTACTTGCCCGAACCTTACAGCGCCACCCGGCAGGAAACTCGCATAAAGAAAAAACATGGCAGGCGGACTCCAGAAGTACAGACACTTGTCGCGCAGCAGCTCGCATCGTCAAGCTCTGCTCAGAAACCTCGTCACATCCCTCTTCAAGAACGAGACGATATCCACAACATGGCCCAAGGCCCAGGAAGCCCAGCGATTGGCCGAGAAGTTGATCACCTTGGGAAAGAGAAACACCGACGCCAGCAAGAGAAAGGCTCTCTCCATCTTCTACGTATGTCGCCTTCCGTACTCTGCCCGGATATTGATCGTGTCCTCCGTGAGACAATTGCTAACAAGACTCGACAACAGGAACCCCACTCTCTCATTCCCAAACTCTTCGGCCCTCTTCGCGAACGCTTCCTCAACCGCCCCGGTGGCTACACCCGTGTACTACGCATTGAACCCATCAAGGAAGATCAAGCACCTTCTGCCATTCTCGAACTCGTCGACGGACCCAAGGACATGAGATTCGCCATGACCGCCCGCACAGTATCCCGCCTGCGTCGCGAGGGCAAGCCCATCAACGACATGACCGCCGGTAACATTGCCAAGGTCACTCGTTTCCGTCCCGAGGGAGAGAAGGACCTGGAAGACATGGTCGCCAAATTCGACAACCTGGATGCTCAGGGCGAGCACGGCTTCGAGAAGGTCTACAAGCAGAGAGTCTACCACGTTCCCAAAGCCTCCAGATAGATGCTTTCATGCGTTATCTTGCTGCATGCTTTTGTACATTTTACCTCATTGGGATGGCGTTTATACTGGAAAACTACGACTGGGTTGCGAAAGAGCTTGTACAATCTGTATCAAAATTAAGAATTTTCTCAATACTACCGAAGCTACTGACGCAATACATGTCTTATGTGTACTGGCAACAGGCAAAAGAGCCGTAGTTAAGTATTTGCTACGTCATTGACGGCAAAGGGGTACTTCGATCATGCGAGCTGTTGCCAGAAAGATATACTGACAGTCAGGGTCACTCCTTTGGCAAGCAATCTAGAGACTAACAAGGACATGATCGTCTCCCCTATTGCTCGGATCGCAATAACCTTTACTCCTAGCATATACCCAGCGATATATGTGAGGTGTTTTGTATGATTTGCGACAATAGGTGGCGGATGACTCTGGCTTTGGTGCATTATATTCTTCGTGCAAGACTGATCGAGACAGGCGACCAACGAAGTACGAGAACAGCGGACAAAGATGAAATTCAGGATCACAGTAGCCACAAAGACACGGCCTGAGCATTCAGACTTCCCTACCTCCCGAATGAGACGCAAAAAGAGCGGAGGGATGAGAGAGAGTTACAAGGTGACTCACCACCCACATGGCCATCACCTCACCCTCATCCTCCACTATAAAACTCCCTCCCTTTCCACCTTCCCCTCTCCTTCCTTCCTTCATACCCGGCTTGAAGTTTGACCCGATCCTTCGAAGGAAGAAGGCAGATATCAAACTTTTGAAATATCCGTTGCAAGTGGGAAATCGCAACAAAAATCGTAACAAGGGGACCTTTTCCAAACTCACACTGGAGAATCCTGATACAATACACCCAGAGAGCTCTTCGAATTTTCCACCAGTTGGCCGCTGCTGGCAAGACTTTTCGCACTTTTTTTCTTTCTTTCGCTCATGTTGCTTGTCACCTTTGATTAGGGATGAGTGGCTGGGTGGGGGGCTTTTTTTTTTGGAACTATGGTCGGGGAGGGAGTGATCTCTCCTGGACTTTGTGTCGCTCGTATTGCACTACTTCGGGCTGATGCGAATATCTTATCTTTTTCGTTGCTATTGCTGGTCTTGGACTGGGTTGTGACGAAGAAGGTTGGGGATGGATGCTGTAGAACATACTGCGATGCCTTGATCACTCATCATCAATAGGCTCATCCTTAATGACCACAATCTCTTCCTCTCCATCTTCAGTCTTGACAACAATATCTCCGAACCTTTTACCCCTTCCAGGTGCAACTTCATTAGCGAAAACCACAGTTTCCACACCCGCAGGCGTCTTTTCATCCTCGGGACCCCAAGGTAACGCGTCAACATCAATTTCCCTGTTCAACAGCGACTTCAAAATCACCTCCGCACCAGCTTTACTCATTACAGAATTCGCCTCTTTGCATTGCTCAGAGCAACAGCATTCAAGACATCCTTCCTCGCAATGACAAGCCCCTACTCGCTCGCATGCTTGAATCAACAAGCGATCCACGAATTCGAATGCCTTTGTGCTGATTCCTGAACCAGCAGCACCCCCTTTGGCATCGTAAAAGGTGAGACGTGCAGGTCGCTTGCGGCTGTTTTCTTTGGCTTGGAATTCCTTGATTGCGTTCTTGCATTCTGTTTTGACGTCGCCAGGCATACTGATGATGAAATTAGGCATGAGCGAGAGTAAAGCGTGTTCAGCCGCATGAATCGCTCCTGCCATATTAAGCCTTCTCGACTCCAGAATCTGTAACGCACGGCGCGGAACATCAAGCCACATGCCTTTGCTGAAAATCGTAATGGGTGGATTGTCAACTTCGACCGCATCCAAAATGCGTCGTTTTTGATCGACTTTGAAGAAACCGAATACCACCTGGGTGATTCTGATTGTACCGAAGTAGGCTCGCGATAGTGATTTGGGAATTTTGCGGATGGCTTCGGTTTCGATTGGGTCGATATCGGTGAAGTCGCGTTGTTGGGTTGTCCATTCCACTCTGACAAATTCTACGCGAGCCATCATGCGATCTGTAGACATTTCTTTGACGAGGTATTTGTTGCCCTGGTGTAAGTAGATGCCTCCTTCGTAGATGGTGAAGAATGCTCTCGAGGCCTCCAGTTCTTCGAGTACAACATTGCGACCATGTGTGATATCGACGATAGCGAAGTGGTCTTCTTCGGTATCGCGGATTGCCACAAAAGTAGAGGGACGTGGAAGGAAACGATCAGCCGTGTGGAAGAAGCCGAGGTCATCCTTCCTCATCCTGTTCTCTGCAATGTCTTTCAATAGTTTTCCGAAGTATATTTCGTCTCCGGCTGGCTGAATTGGCATCTCATTAGCCGCACATTGAACGTGTCCTTCAAGCACAAGCATATTCTCGAGATCGACTTGAAGCTGACAGTTGGGCTTCGTAAAGATCTCATCTGGGTTCTGCATGTAATGCTGATCGGTCGGGAAGGCATCCCCAACCAATACAGAGATCGAGTCTTTATTTCTGCGACCTGCTCGACCACTCTGCTGGCGAAGATTGGCGATGGTGTACGGAAACCCACAGGTCATGACAGCATCAAGAGACCCAATATCAATTCCCAATTCCAGGGCACTGGTTGCCACGATACCAACGAGCTTGCCCTCAAACATTTCCTTTTCAATCTTTCGTCGATCTTGAGGAGCGTAACCACCTCGGTAGGACATCACCCTGGCCATGACTTCTTGCTTGTCTAAGAAGGCCAGTTCGTTCTTGACGGCACCGATCAACGCCTCACACTGCTTTCGCACCCTGCAGAAAGCAATTACACGTACACCTCGTAAGATGAGCTGGCAGAATAATTTTGCAGACTCAGCCAAAGCATCACCTCTACCAGAAGTCGGATCTGCTGGATCTTTGAACGGAGTGTTCCAACACAAGAACTCTTTCCTGCCAGAAGGCGAGCCGTCAAAGTCTGTGAGCTTGACTTGCTCGACACCGAAGATCGTCTTCATGTGCTCTTCCGGGTTCGCAACAGTAGCGGAACATGAGATGAACTTGATATGGCGATTTCCCACGGCAGCGCAGATTCTTCGCAGACGTCGCATGATCAAAGCCACATGAGCTCCGAATAGACCATTGTAGACATGCAACTCGTCGACCACCACGAACCGTAGGTTTTGCAAGAATGTCCTCCAAGCCTCTTCTTGTGGCAGAATGGTGATGTGGAGCATATCTGGGTTTGTAAAAATAATGCTGCCCTCATCTCGAATGAGGTTTCGATCACACATTTGTGTATCACCATCGAAAGTCTCAACGACCAAGTCTTGCAAACCATCCATGTACTGCAGCAAGTCCTTGAGACTACGTCGCTGATCCTGAGCCAAAGCTTTGGTAGGGAAAATATACATGGCTCTCGCCTGTTTGTTCTTTTCCAGCTCGTGTAACACGGGGATTTGGTAGATCAAAGACTTTCCAGAACTTGTCGATGTTGAGACGATGACATTGTGACCGTCATATAGATTGTTGATGGCTTCGGCTTGATGCGAATACAGCTGAGTGATGCCGCGAGTATTGTAGAGTGCATTGACCAAGGTTTGCGACAATTCAAAGTTTAGTTCGCCGTAGATGGGCGGCTGAGGATCGAACACACGATGACCGTCCGGTACAATTTGGCCAGTATACCATTCCAGAGTTTTGATCTCGGACACAATCTCAGGGATAGTTTTTCGCTCATCTGGGATGGATTTGGGTAGTAAGGCCCTTCGCTTCTCAGGAGTAGGCGTGTTTCCTCTACTCTCCGAGAGCGCTGGTATATTCAAGTTGTGCTCGATATCCAGCTTCTCGACTGGGTTCACACCTTCTGCATCGCACTCATTCAGCCAGGCATTTACTGCGGAAGTGAACTTGTTGTTTCTCTTCTCGATGAGGTTCATCATCTGCTTCTGACTGTAAACAGGCATTTTGAGGTCCTCATCTTTCAGCTTGCGGGTTGCCTTCGTAGGTTCACCAGTCTTGTTGTGCTGCACTTGACGCTTCAAATCTCCGTCGATGTATTCAAACAGTAGAACCTCTTTGTTTCCTTGATCTTGTCCATCCTCTTTTGGTTCTGGCGGAACATATCCTTCAAATCTCTTGTTCTTCGAGTTCTCCTGCTCTCCCATAAGGTTGACCTGGAGCAGATCCTCATCGATGTATGCAAAGTTGATAGAACGCGGTATCAGGGCTTTGATCTTAGCGACATCTTGTATAGACAGCTCGCGACCAATGTGTGACTCCACTGTGGTCCTTATTGTATCAAAAGTGGTGGCTAGATGTTTGCGCGTACAACAGAAAGTGTAGACAAGATTGAGCGCTCGGTGGACTTGGCCTAGTTTTGTGAACTCCTCAGGCCAGGCAATTGTGGTTTCTACCATGGAGGAGCCCTTCCTGGAGAGGCTGGGTGTTGCACCCTTGCCCTTGGGCGTCCGCTTCGGTTTCTTGCCTCCATCCTGTGTCTTGGTCGGAACTGTTGTCGTGCTTATGATCGTATCCTGAGAAGCGTCGCCTTCGGCTCCTACTTGTTCCGTTTCATCCTGGCTCTGTCTCTTCCGTTTCCGAACGACTTTGTTGGACACTGTTGCGGCTTGCAATTTGGGCATTGTTGATGCGACTTCAGGACGCGAGATTGATGACGTAGCCGAGGGTTGTGAAAACGTGAAAGATGCAAGTAGGCCAAGATATCAATTCCGGTATAGTGATCATGGAGTGATGGTTCAGTCGATGTCAATACTAAGCATTGTGATTTTCAAAAAGAAATGTCAAAGTTGTAGCATGAATGTGTGTGTCAGGACGCGAATACAAAGACGAGAGTGGAACTCACGACGCCTTCGCCACTGCTTTCCACCACACAATGACACCCAGTAGCTTGCTTCCCCTGAGCAGATAAAACACTGTAGTAAACCTTCAGTACACATCATCACTAACAAGCCCGCTATTGGAACGTCTTCTCATAATAGCTCAATTTTGATTTCGTATGCTCAAGGTAGCCGCAGCCGTAATGTGTTCGCTGCTAAAGACAACCCACCATCCAACTTTCTGAGCCTATGCTGAACTGCGCACCGATGCTAAAAGCATGCACCTGACTCTACGCAGTAAAAAATCGTTCCTGTCGTTGACTATCGTTCTCTACATCTGCTTTTGCAACTCTGCAATGTGATCCCACAGTTCCATGGCGAATTGTTGTCTCAACTGTTTCATCGCGTTAGCATGCTGGTTAAGCAAGAGAGATGGACGGATATGATCATACCTTCAGCTGGAGGAATTCAAGCGTCGGTTTGCCGTCAAGAGAACCCATGAAACTCATGTAACCACCAGTAGGTCTTGCACCGTGTACATCGCCGAATTTCAAGCCCTTTTGAATGGGCGTGTTGAGAATGACGCGGTGCGAACCATCGGCACGCATGACAAGTCTAGCCTTCAATGTGGAATCTCCGTCGTCAGATTGTGGTTCGGTCACGTTGAGACGAAGAACACCGAGTCCGCGCTCCTTCCACTCCTTCTTGTCGACAAAGTTGTATAATTTAGCGCGGCATGTGTATTCAGTGGTTTCGCCTTCTTCGCCGGTTTCGACTGCGTAACTGTTAGTATCTTGGGGGACAGATGTAGGAAACAAGACTTACTCTCTTGCTCGAAAAAGCGTTCGTCCTTCTTGTCCTCATCGACGATGAGCTTGGGGCTCTTAACTCCAGCCTCGTTGTCTTCTTCGTCACCAGATTGTTCCTCCCCGTCCTCAGCAGGTGCGCCAAATGCTGTAATTCCTGTCTTTGTGCTTGATCCGATGACACCAGGAGTACCACTGCTCGCGAAGTTGGTCAATTTCGATCCACCTAGACTTCCGAATCCACCGCCAAAGCCATTACCAAGCTTTCCAAAGCCGGAGGCGCCAGATCCGAAACCTGAAGATCCGGCAGTAGCGAAAGGTGATGCTCCTGCTGCGAGACCACCGAAAGCACTCGGTTTCGGGGCAGGCTTTGCGGCGTCCTCGCCAGGTGCAGGGGTAGTGCCTGGGCTGGCGAAACTGGACAGAGTCTTATTCTGACCCAATGCGCCGAAAGCTGATGTGGAAGAGCCCGCAAGCGCGCCGAATGCAGATGAGGCAAAAGCACTGGTCGTAGGTTGAGGCTGCTCAGAGGGAGATTTACTAGTGGCCAGAGATGCGAATGGTGATGCTGCAGAAGTGTTTGCAAATCCACTTCCTGCGGGTATCTTGATGGCAGGCTTGGTCTGTTCTTGTCCAGTCTTCCCTTCGGGCTCGATGGTTGCCTTTGCGTCGGATGTTGCTGAGGAGGCTGTGTCGGCAGTGGTCTTGTCATCTACCCTGCTGCGCTTCGATTTCGGGCTCTCGTCAGACTTGGTCAAGTTGTCGGTTTCAATTGAAGTGACAGTCGAGGTGGATGGTACGGAAGGTTGAGAGATCTCCACTGCCACAGGCTCATCGTCTCTTTCGAGCTCGCTCGACTTGCGCTTGCCGGATTGTTCAGCGACCTTTTCGTCGGGCGAGTTTTCCCTTGATCTCTTGTTCTTACGAGCCTGTCTGCTCTTGTGTGCAGGCTCGTCCTCTACACTCTCAACATCCTCATGGCTTCTCTTTCTTTGCAATTTGGCTCGGGCCTTCTCAGGTTCGGGCTCGGTGGTCGCGAGCGTGTCGGTGGGCTGCTTTGCGCTCTTGATGCTGGCATTTCTCAATCTTTCCCTGAGAGGTCTCTCACCTCCTTCAGTGTCGGAGGTGTGGACATCCTTTGGCGGCGTGGACATTGTGGTTGCGGCTATGCTGGCGGGGAAAGCTGCTGGGTGCAAATCGCGGTTGAAGTCGCGAGAAGCTGCTCGTCAAAGGAAATCCGGGAGCTGACTTGGGTGTTTGTAGGTGATGGATTTGATGAAGAAAAGGAGAAAGCAGGCGCAGGCTTGACTGAGCAGGTTCAGAAAGCGGTCGAGGCGGGCTCGATCAGATGAACCAGCCCAGCGCACTCTGTGTCGGTGGGTCTGAATGTCTTGTCCGGGGACGATCTGTGAATCGACTTTGCGAGATGAAGTGAAGCCAGACGAGATCAAGATTCGTATATCCTCATCTAGAATGGCAATGAACAACAAGATAAAATAATTTACAATGCTACTGGAGTTATGCAGCGATAGCCGCCGTGTGTGTTAATGCCGTCGACGGTGCTCGCGCATACACTACTAGTCCCAAAACGGTAATCGTTGTCTCTGGCCCATCCTGGTCATTGGGAAAGCTGGAGACAATGGCTATTTTCATTCATTGGAAATGATATTCAGAGACAACAAGATTGTGTGTGTCCAGCACACTGCAAGTTTGATGAGACGATTTTGATACACATGCTAACATCATTGGCTTCGATGTTGCTGCCACTTCTTTCTTGACTGACCAACCAGCATGCTTAACTGATAAAACACAAGCATCCCAAACCGATGTAGAAGACAAGAAGAGGGTACACGGCAATTCCAACACGATTCTTGACAACGCCAGAGCCTCCGAGAATGCTGATGCCTGCAGCCAGTGACCATGCGACCAGCACAATGTACACGGGTATTCTAGCAATCATAGGCAGACCAAACGCACTGAGAAGTGATGCGATGACAAGTGGGAATAATGTGTACCCGATGATGCACACTGATTGGAAGAACGAGCTGCCGCACATGTCAGTATTGAATGGTGTCTTGTGTCAAGGAAATCGGCTTACATGCTGCCTCCGAGGAGCTTGATCTGAAGAGTTACAACGGCCTCGCCAATCCAGACGGTAGCGAAAACTCCGGAGAAGACGACGGACTTTTGTTCATCCTGGGCGCCGCGAGATAGAAGAAAACTGAGCAGCAAGCAGAAGACGAGAGGGCCCCTGTAAATGTGTTAGTTCCTGGCATGATGGCACCATGGTCAAAGAAACATACCAGAGATCCCAGTCCCTCAAACCCTCACTCATGCCACTCTGCAGAACAGTGTCTGCATCTGGCCATCTGCCAACAAGTCCATTCAAGCCACCTCCACCAAGACTGTCTCCCTCAGCTCTTTCAGCACCCCCCATACCTCCACCGCGCTGCAACAGGCCACCTAGGAGGTACTTGGGGTATAGTACTTGTCGCATTTTCTCCCAGATAGCAAGCAAGTCTCTCGACAATGTATCCCAAACGCTCTCGTCGATGGTATTTTGAGGTGCTCTACGATCTTCTCCGCCGATTGTGTTGTTTAGGTAGGATTGAGTGTTTTGCGCGCGAGCTGACGGTTGTTGGATGTTGCCTGTCAAAGGTGCTCGATCGGACGATGATGCAAGAGGGTCTTCGAGGTCCAAAGCAGCTATAAGACATTAGCGCGAATGCCCACCGATAGAGGCTAGAGATCAAAGTACCATCATCTGGGTCAATAAGGTCATCTTCTAAGGGATCCTGATCGTAGTGCTCGTAGGGGTTTGCGGAAGCTGTTCCGCTAGGCATCATGGCGGCCATGTTGTTTGATTGAATGAGTGCGATTCTATCAATCCGGTATATCGCGCTGGTTGACAGAGTTGATCAACAGAAGAACTGTTGCCTAGATGTTCGATCCCCTGATTGTGAAGCTGCCAGCTCAGCTTCGTCGACCCTCTCCAGCTAACGCGTACCGATTGGGGCAGGAGCCGAGAATTAGCCATCGGTATCCATCTATCCACATCTTCACATGCAAATGTCCATTCAGCGCCAATGTTCGATCATAGCACTATGATGCTTTGTTACCTCTGTTCTCGTGGGATTCATTCGCGTTCGAACCAGGCCTCGACAAGTAAAGCAGTCAGGCTTTCTCAGCTTCACAGAGTCGCGGAGCAATTGAGCCATCTGGAGGGACAGTATTTATGACTATGCTTTCCTTGTCTCTCTCGAAATTCCTGCCAGATGAACAGAACTTTCTGCTGTTTAGCGGTTCCTCTTGTGCAGCATTGCTTGTCTCTTGCAGTGGCAGACTAGTCATGCCACAGACACGGAGCTCAAATGCTTGTTAGCCGACACCCATCGTCATCGCTGCCGGCATCATCTCCGCACCCAAAGTGCTGTTTCATCTGTATAGGCTGAATTGACTCGATCAATATTCCTTCGGCAAGTTTATAAGTACACCCTCCCCGACTCCTCACCTGCATCAACATTCTGTGAACACTTCAGTCTATTACAATAGTATCGTCTGTCAAGTCGCCGACCCACATGACGCTCGCTGGAGAAATTGGGCCCCGCAATCACTCTGCGGAGGATTTGATGGCGGGAGAGTCGGATAAATGCAGGTGAATGTGGCTTCACGGCGTGTTAGGGTTGATCACGAGAAAAGTGATCTCCAATACCAGTTTTTCTCAATCTCATTTGCTCTCTCTTGCTCCTCGAGTACACGCGCATACATCTCTAGCTCACAATGCCTGACGCGATTCTGGACGACATCTCTCACCGTCGCTTCAACCCACTCCGGGGAAGCTGGATTCTGGTCTCCCCTCACCGTACCAAGAGACCATGGCAGTGAGTGATGGGACCATGCGACAAGAGACGTCTCAGGTAGCTGACGATATCCTAGAGGACAGCAGGAGGGTGCCTCAAAGACAACACTCCCTGACTACGACCCATCTGTACGCATTGCTCCAGACACCTACCCCGCCTTCACGTTCGAGGACTGAATCGAGAATGACAGTGTTACCTTTGCCCTGGAAACAAGCGTGCGGCTGGAGACTCAAACCCAAAGTACGAGAGCACCTACGTCTTCGTCAACGACTACAGTGCCGTCAAGGAAGAGCAAGCCGAATATGAGCAGCCAGCAAACGATGGCAGTAAGCCTCGATACCCTCCAACAAGAAGACCCGCTCGTTAACCCAGGCTAGGTCTTGCCAACACTCTGTTGCGCGCTGAATCAGTCACTGGCAAATGCTATGTGATCACTTTCGCCCCGACGCACAACTTGACCCTCGCAGACCTTCAGCCTTCTCAGATTCTCCCCGTCATCAACACCTGGACCCAAATCTACACTACCCACCTGTCCCCCAAGTCTATCCTTGCCGATGTTGCGAAGCCTACCACGATCGCCCCTCATGGCCAAGATCTCGCTGCACCCAACGCCCAATACCGCTACATGCAGATCTTCGAGAACAAGGGCGCAGCAATGGGCTGCTCAAACCCTCACCCCCACGGTCAAGTCTGGTGCACAACCGGTACCCCCGAAGAGCCTGCACTGGAGTTAGAGAGCCTGCAAAAGTACCGCAAGGAACATGGTGGATCGCACATGCTGGTCGACTATGCCAACCTCGAATCTGAAAAGAAGGAGAGAACCGTGTTTGAGAACGAATCTTTCATTGCCGTATGCCCCTGGTGGGCCACCTGGCCGTTCGAGATCATGATCATTGCTCGCACTCACAAGCGTGCCTTGGTTGACTTCAACGACAAGGAAAAGGAAGATTTGGCCGAGGCCATTGCCGAAGTCACAAGACGTTATGATAACCTGTTCGAGACTCAGTTCCCTTACAGTAAGTTAAAGACATTGGTCCTGAAAGCCGAACCATCACTAACTCCGAACAGGCATGGGTCTTCACCAAGCCCCCCTCGAAGGTACCCCTGAGGAGATCGAAGCCAGTCACTTCCACATCCACTTCTACCCCCCTCTCCTACGCAGCGCTACTGTCCGCAAGTTCTTGGTCGGCTACGAGATGATGGCAGAGCCTCAGCGTGACATCACCCCTGAGCAGGCTGCTGCCAGACTCAGAAACTGCGGCGGAGAGCTCTACCGCAAGAAGCTGCAATGATGTTGATACGGTTGGTTATTGAGACGATATTGGAAACCTCATAGAAAGCGAAAGCTCTAATAATCATTATACTCGTTACACATCTTCTGCTTGCGTGATGTGGTGTATGGGTTCCGTCTCTTCCTAGCTTCTTCATCACTAATAGCTCTTCTCTGGTATGATTGCTCAAGCCTTGACGTAGTAGTCCCATTGTGTCCACATCCAGATCAAGGAAGTGGTTGCGACGATGGCCGGACCAGCAAGACCCTTGCCCCATCTCGTGGATCCAAAGATCAGCCACTCGGACATGAAATGTGTGAATGCGACAATGTATGTCCAGAAAGCCAGCTCGTACACGGGCTTGGTTGTGATGTTGTAGGCGGCATATAGACGGACGATAGCAGTGATTGCAGTCCAGGTACCGAAGGTGCGAGCTGACAGAGGTGTGACGGGTGATGCGCTGGGGACGGTGTTGGCAGGTACGCCAGCGGGGATCGATTTAGAACCACAGTACACCTTTTGTGTGGGACCGAGGGACAGGTACGCTTGAATGCTGTTACCGAGCGATACGACCGAGATCTAAACATGGTTAGCAAAAGTGTGGAACCATTGTTGACCCGTTGCAGACGTACGAAGAAGATCCATTTCGGCAGCAAGCCCTCGCCAGCGGGCAGATATTCGAGCACCGAGTTCATACTGAGCCGATTGATTTGTGTAAGTGGGATTTGACAACAGGCGATATCCTGAATAGGAGAGGTTGCTTGTCGAACGATAGTCGGCTCATATGAGATTGGACCCTGAATCGCCGACATCCGAGCCGGGACTTTCTCCAGAGTGTGATCTCTCAAGGAGAGCAAGACAGCTTTAGCCATCGACAGACAAGAGAAAAAAGTTTCAAGTCCAGATATGACTGCACTTATCGAAGATCCTCTCAAGGAGCCAGTGACCGCTGTTTTCGCAGCCATTGGTCTCCTCTTCATCACCCTGAAGATCTTTAGCTTCTGGAGATTGATTGCCAGTCTGTTCATCTTGCCTGGTACCTCTGTGAGACATTCCATGTTCTTTTTCGACAACAAGATACTGACTGTTACAAGCTCTCCAAGTTCGGTCGTAAAGGTAGCTGGGCTGTTGTCACCGGTGCTTCCGATGGTATCGGCAAGGAATATGCCTTGCAACTTGCAGCAAAGGGTTTCAACATCGTCTTGGTCTCTCGCACACAGTCGAAGCTCGAGACTCTGGCCTCTGAAATTCAGTCCAAGTACAGCTCTGTTCAAACCAAGACTCTTGCTATGGACTTCTCCCAAAACAAGGACTCTGACTTTGCTTCCCTGAAGGCTCTGGTTTCGGATCTGGAGGTCTCCATTCTCATCAACAATGTCGGTCTCAGCCACGAGATGCCTGTTCCTTTCGTCCAAACCCCTGAAAAGGAGCTCAAGGACATCATCACCATCAACTGCATGGGCACTCTCCGCGTCACTCAGATCGTTGCACCCGGTATGGTTCAGCGTCGCCGTGGTCTCATTCTCACCATGGCTTCCTTCGGCGGCATTCTCCCTACTCCCCTCTTGGCCACCTATTCTGGCAGCAAAGCCTTCCTTCAGCAATGGAGCAGTGCTCTGGGTGCCGAAATGAAGCCTCACGGAGTTCACGTTCAGCTTGTTCAATCTTACCTGGTCACCTCGGCAATGTCCAAGATCAAGCGTGCCAGCGCTACCATCCCCAACCCCAAGCAATTCGTCAGAGCTGCGTTGGGTAAGATTGGACGCTCTGGTGGTGCTCAGGGTATCGCTTATACTAGCACTCCCTACTGGTCCCACGGCATCATGCACTGGGCTCTCGGCGCTTTCACCGGTACCATGAACTCGATTGTCCTGGATCAGAACAAGACTATGCACGAAAGTATCCGTAAGCGTGCCCTCAGAAAGCTGGAGAGAGATGGCAAGAAGGGCCAGTAAATGGCTCGCGTATGGCACTACTCAAAACCTTGAGCTGCTAGCCATCACTGACCTGCTCCGGGTGGAAGTGCTTGAGGAGCAGGGATTATGTCTATTATGGCGATGTATATCAACACAGAACAGATAAGCCTTCTCTCCGAGAATGATCATGTAAAACAAAAGTGCATATATCAAAGTATTAATAACCTCTACCTTGTGCTGTTCTTCCCTGCATCGACTAGTTCCCTCAGAGCTCAGGTACGGCCAGGCACAATGGAGAAAACGCCGACCACCCAAAGCTGGATAGGTGAGCATTAAAAAGCCAAGGGAACCAGTGCAAACACGAGTAGGCTAGTATCCGGCACGTCTAAATCTATCAGGCCGTCTGTCGGTTGCACTCTGCGGAAGAAACATTCGGCTGTGATCGCCGTCGGAGTGTAAAATCGGCCCGCGCCTCGGCTGTTTCCTTGCGGCCGGCTGCAGCTTCCAATTCTGCAGCTTTGCACGTCACTCACGCGTTCCTTCCCTGCCTGGCAGCTTTCCCCACTCTCGCCGATCTTTCTTCGCGTGGCAGCCTCCTCACCCTCGTTCTCACCCACTCTGTTTCTCGTCAAACAGAAAACAGACAACCCTCTGAACCCTTCTTGAGCTTGCCAATACTTCACCATGTCTGAAAACAATACCTCCGAGGGAGTTGCACAGACTCTTCAAACTGCACACGAGCGTGTTCACAGTGGTGCGTCCTATAAGCGCTGTTATATAGCGACCTGATTCTAACAGATGCAGTCAACCCCTTCATGGATCGCGAGTCGTACCCTACCGGAAGCCTCAGAAGCTACAAGATCTTGACTGCCGCCTCGTGGCTTCTTCTTGTTGTCACCAGCATCTACTACACCTTCAATGCGCCCACTGAGGGCAAGCACCACAGAGGCACTATCTGGCACCAGAACTCTCACCGTCACACTCCCTTCGCTCTTAACTCTATCATCACTTCGATCTACATGATTGTGCTGTACATTCTCCAAGTCGGATACTGCTGGCACTTGTACTCGGAGAACGAGGTCTACGTCAAGGCCGCCGCCGACGTTGGCTCCCACTTCATCTTCAACAACTTGCTCATGTTCGGCTTCGTCCACTTGTGGTGCCGCAGCCACTTCTGGCTTGCTGAGATGCTTATCATCATCAACTTCTTCAACCTCTCGGCTCTCTACTTCAAGCACTCGAGAACCCCCAGATTCATCCACATCCCCGTTGTCTCTGGCCCTCTGGCAATCAACTATGTTCTCCTGTTCACCGTTGGCGCTGCTGCTGTCAATGCCCACTCTCTCCCTGCCAGAATCCTGGCCAACATCATGATTTGGTCCATCATGGGCTACGGCTTCTTCTTCCTTGTCGCATACAAGGACTACACTATGGGCTTCAACTTGAGCGTTCTCAGCGCTGGTAAGTCAATGTCCTGAGATCAGCAAGAAACCTCTCTAACATGTTCCACAGCTCTCGGTGTTGCTCAATTCCTCACCCACGTTATCGCCTTCCAATGGATCTTCGCCTTTGTTATCATGAGCGTCCTCTTCGTTCTCTCCGTGCTGGTTGGCTTCCCCGGCTTGATCGGCCAGGATCCATTCAAGCGCGGCGCTGTTGTCGACGAGGACAGAGAAAGACAGCCTTTGCTTCAAGAGGAGTAGATTGGTTCGAAGCTGGTCTGATATTCATGCTTGGTTTGGAGCAACGGAACGGACAAAGAATGAAACTCATATCATGGTCAAATCTGGAGTAATGCTTTAGCGTCGTGTCAAACGATTCATACTAAATGAAAATACATTGAAACCGTTGATCCTTCACAATCTCGACTCGCTAAGGTCGTACACAAGCATACACACTCTCCTCAAATCCAACCACAAAACCCGTTAGACCATAACTTCACTCCCATCACATGTGTCATTGCTGCCAGGCAATCTGAACGCCCTTCGCTCCAGCTGGCAGGACGAGAGCGCCCATGTAACCGTTCTGCCCTTGTTCCTTCAACATGACCCTCCTGTCAGCGTCGTCCTCTTCAGAAACATCCGACCTCCTGCGCAAGTCCAACTCGCAAGAATGATGACCAATCCTCTGGGCTTGTCTCTTTGAACCAAACCGATCATGGACATGTTCCGAATCGTCATCGTCCAGAAGTGCGCTCTTTCCATCCAGCAGTTGCAGACATCCTGAGCAGATACTCGAGAGCAGAGGACATGTTCTTTCATAACCTTTTTGACAAGCGCCTCGTTCGTTTGGTAATAGGCGAGAAGGATTTCTGGGGCAGAACTCGTGGATTGGCATGCTCGCGTGTCCGCATCTGTGGATGGAGGTTTCGATGCGACACATAGTTTGTCTTTCTCTGTTGCGATTCGGGACGTTCAGTCGTCGATGTTGTTTTTCCGCTTCTAGTAGTGATATAGATTCTGGTCGTAAGATCTGTTTTCTAGGAGAAAAGAAAAAACACAAGAACGCGTTACTTGTTTTGAAAAGAGCACGCTACCTCAGGCTGGGTTTAAATACCTTTTTGACTCTTTCTCTTCACGGTTGCTCGGCCCGTAGGCGGTGATGTTTGTGCTACTTACGGTCACATGCATTTAAGAGAGGGCTATATCATTTACTGGCAGATTTGTCCTACGAGCTTTTTGAGAGGTCGATCGTGGTTAAATGTGTTCCCACCCTTGACGAACAAGATCCGGAGCGAGAAATGCCGATGGTTGGTTTTACATGTGGCACCCCCCCTTTTTTTCATCGAGTCTTGTTTCTGTGGGCAGGAGGCAGTGCCGTCCAGTGGATGCGACGGAGAGACGGAAATGGTTGTGCGTTGGCCAATTGGTTCCGTTTGTGGTTTTGCACATGGATTGGCAAGCCTCGGCCCTAGCAGCGATTGGTCGATTCGATGAAGGCAGTCGCGAATCTTTGTTGACCTTGATCTGGTACTTGAGTGGTTCGGTTCTGGGATGATACGGTAGCAAAGGAGGCATTAGGAGCCAGATCTGGCTCTCAAATCACTGTCCAGAGAGAACACGGCCTGATTAGCCATCGTCGTCCAATTGTTTTCGGAATCCTTCGAGTCTTCCAACGAATGGATTCTCAGAGTGTAGAATTGCTGATGCCTTGTTTTGCAAAGAGAAATGTTGCCATAGATCTACCCCGCTCGTTTCATATCGAGTCTCTTCAATGATGAGGTGAGGTGACGGGGGACAGAGGTCAAAGCTCATCTTGTAGTGCTGACGGTCGATGCACTCCCGATATTGATTTCTCGAAGCAGATGTCAAGGCAACGGTTTGGATGTCGTATTGACGGATTTGTGAGCGAAGTCATGCTTTGGCAGCTGCGATGGAGGCTGTTTCGCTGTTTCGCTGCGGCAGGGTCATCACAAAGCTCGGTAACAAAGCCCCCGGCCTTTCCGACACGTGCACTCCAGTCGACTCCAAGCGAATGATAGGTTGCTGCAATGCAGAAGATTGCGAAGATGGTTCTTCTCTCGCTTGAAATGAGTTATTCAGAATCGAGAGTCTCATCGTAAGCAAATTGCAAAGATATGTTGTTGAGATCTGTAGGTTCCGGAGATGCTGTAGGCTTCAGTACAGTACCGTTGCCCGAACGACACCTTAATTTGTGACTTTTGACTTTTGCCGCCCTTCGCAAGTGCATCTTCCATCCTCCGCATAACACCAACCTTGATTCGTGTCGAGTCTATACCATTGTCGAGATGGTCATCTGATGCCGCAAATGGGTCAGACGCTGGTCGGAACATCATTGCGCGAACGCGTTTTGATGTTGCTCTCTCATCAATCACGACGCGAGGTCGAGTGACCATTTGTAGCACGCACAATTGCTGCACAAACTACAAAACATTCTCAGAGCAACGAGACACAATAAACAGGCATCTGGCAACCAGCCGCTCGAGTCGTGGATGTAGACGATGTCCTGTAGCCTCGATCAGCTGACACTATTCACCAATTCAGTAGCGAGAGGAGCGGCAAAGACGGCCGCAGGAGGGATGATATACGACTCTTTTCAGCACAGTTCTCGTGTATGCGGATTGCTCACACAATTCTGGTTCAGTCATCGATCAACTGTGATGAGAGTGCGGATCGAGAACACGCAGGTAGCTTCGGGCCACTACCACTGCGTTGGCCGCGGGCCAGCCTCAAAAAAGCCATTCCACCGAACACGCGATAACAAGATCTGGGAGCTGAACATCCCCATGGGGAGATCTCCAACCAAATACCAGGGCATTTCTGATCTCTCCGGCGCGACCGAAAGAGAGAACATGTCTGCCAAGGAAGGATCCAAGCCACATCCAGATGCGGCTGACAGTACTGTATGCAAGTATCGGAGCTCTTGAGGCCCAGACAACCTTTCGGACTTCTTTCAACCTTAAAATGACATCGAACCCATGCATATCCTCGACTTGGAGCTGAGACGTCTCTTCGTAGGTCAGCAATGTGGTAGACTTCTTGCCATCCAATACGAGGGACCGGACAATTCGTACTCTTGGTTTCCAATAGAGCACCCGAGAATGCAGGTACACTGCACCGAACTTGTCGAAGCTGAAGGCATTCACCATGGTACTGCACCATTGAGTCTGGAAGTCGTCTATTGCGTTCTAAGAATGGGATTCACAGATTGGCTGTGACAAACCCTGGTGTCCTAGGTAAGGCTTTGGCTACATATAGTATTTGCATCTTCACACTCTTGCAGGGTCCTAGTATCATTTAATTCTCCTTCTAGCTTTCGAATCTTTCTCTAGCTCTCAATTGTCCTGCACTCTACAGTCATGCGTCTCTCTCTGGTGGCACCTCTCTTTGCTTTTGTTGCGCTGAATCTCAATGCACATGTTCAAGCATGGCCAGCAATGGCGCAACATGCAGCCGCACTGTCTCGTCGCGCGCCTCAAGACCTTATTGTCGACAATGACATTGTGCGGATAGGTCTTGGCGATGTCAAGAACGGCGGCACCACACCCGTCGGCACAAGTGTCTACAACATCCTCATGGGAACGGAAGCTGGCGATTCGGATGCGGCTGGATACAAGCCACCAGGCATAGTTGGTACCAAGGCATGTAAGGCTGACACATGCTGCGTCTGGTGGTGGATAGCTCAGGCGATGACTGTTGCCTTCACTGGACCTACCGGTCGATGCAATGGCTTCGCTCGTGCAGCCATACGCTTGGGCTTTCACGATGCAGGGTCATGGTCAAGCTCTCTTGCCGCTGCTGGTCAAGACTTTGGTGGAGCTGATGGAAGCATTGTCTTATCAGGCACAGAGATCAATAGAGCAGGTTTGTACTCGCCATCCTATACAAGCTTTAGTTACAAGCACTGACAAGACTCACAGACAACAACGGCCTACAAGCCATTGCCAACCAAGCTTTAATCTGGTCTAAGCTGTTCAATGTCGGTGTAGCCGATATCATCCAGTTTGGAGCTAAGCATGCCGTTGTCACCTGTCCCTTAGGTCCACGCACCCGTGTGTTTGTTGGCCGCAAGGATAGTAAGAAGGCTGCCCCTGAAGGTTTGATGCCCTCGGTCTCCATGAGCGCAGACCAAATCATCAGCCTCTTCGAGGACAAGACCATTCAGCCTCACGATCTTGCTGCTCTCCTTGGTGCACACAGTACTAGCCAGCAATTCAACGTCGACAAGACAAAGGCTGGCTTCGGTCAAGATTCGGTAAGCACTGAGATTTCACTTTCGCGTGCCCAGTCAAGACAGCTGACACATTCAATAGACACCTGGTGTATGGGACGTCTCATTCTACAACGAGACTCTGCAGCCAGGTACAAACAGCAAGGTCTTCAAGTTCCAAAGCGACCTTGTCACGGCGAACGATTCGCGAGTAAGCGATGAATGGCATGCTTTCATCGGAGATCAGAGCCATTGGAATGGGGTAAGTCTTCCCGCGTCACAGGCCGTTCTTCAAATGCTAACGATGTTCACAGGACTACGCCTCCGCTTATGTCAGACTGAGCATGCTTGGAGTAAACAACATCAACAATCTGACGGAATGTACACAAGTCATGCCAGCTGCGAAGAAGACATTCGCTGGAGCATCGACACCGGGTCTCTTTGGCAGATCATAAAGATTCGTCTCGCTTCTTTAATGTTTATGATAATGCCCAAAAATATTTATAGACCTCTAATTTATGAACCAATCTAATCTACTTGATTGTATTCGATTTTTACTCTGTCAAACCCACTGTGAACTTTTGGATAAGATTATCAGCGAGCTCAGGTAGTCACTTCCTGATCTTTACTTCGTGTCATTGTTGTCTCTTCTGGAAGCGACGTCCCGAATGCAGAGCCTCATCAGGCTTCAGCTTTTCTCCGCTTCAAACCAGATTTGGTCGCAGAGATCTATGAATGGCACAGCTCTAGACCGAGCTGTCGTTCTCCAAGAACCAGGTAAGCAAGTACATGAGTATTCTGCAGGTCAGCAGCCAGATCAGGGCAATGGGTAGATTGCCACTGGCCACTCACGAGAGCTGGCCATGGTCAGCACGTGTACACTCGTAATGTACAAAGGACGTACATGAGTCTGCATCCTTCAGCCAAGCCATTCAACAGCTGAAATAGGCCATAACATGACTGGATAGAGCGACTAGATATCCGAAAGTGTAAAGATTCCTAGGTTCAAATCCCCCGCACGAAGACATTCGCAACAACGTTCCGAGTCCGGCTCGCACGCAAGCCACATGCGTGCCAACTCGCCTTGAAAAGAAGGTTTCCGGACATCGGGTCTTTATCAAAGCCCTAGACTTGACGACAAGTTCACTCGACCACACTACACACGTATCCATTGAGGGTTCTCAGCAGACAGTTCCGCCGTGAATGTATCGTCAGCCTGGATACGCGAGGAACGAGGTCTTGAGAACCAGTCTGGGCTTCGACAAGGATGCATAACAAGCATCATCACTTGGAAGCTGAACAGAGCTTGTCTCGACAGAACATCAAATCGATCTGGGAAAGAGCCATCGACACACTGTACCCGAAATGCGATCCTAAATAGCGACTAGTCTGCTATCATGATACCTGTATCAGAGTTTGGTGAGAAACCAAAGGTTGTATACGCCGGGCCTTCTACTCAGCACACGGGCCAGAATACTGTCCAGATGCACAGCATGATCGAGCCGACCGTGTGCTCTTTGACTTGCCACTATGTATGCAATCTTCCTTACAGCTCGGTGCCTCCGTCGTGTGGCTTGATACCAATCATGGCCGCGGCACTCCAGACGACATGGCCATCGAGTGCATTGTATCTATGCGGTCAACCCATGTCACAGGTGTATACTCAACACGCCTGGCTTTCTGTTATATAAGGTTGCCCGCCGGAACATTTGTGTCAGTCGTTAACATCATCTCATCACACTTCCACATTCCTACACTCTCGCTATACTCTATCAACGCCTCCAAACGGGCAACGGCAACATGATCCAGAACCTTGCTTCTCTGCTGCTGGTGAGCAGTCTCGCCTTGGTGGACGCATTTTCATTGCCAGAAGCAGCCTCCTCATTCTCTTCCTTGCTTGCGTCCTCTTTGAACAACGCTATTCCCAACACGCTCCTCATCCGTAAGGACGGTGGCTCTGGCGGATGTCCAGCTATCTGGACCAGCATATCATCTGATCTCACCTCATCTTTCTTGGGATCGGATGGACAATGCACCGATCTCGCACGAGCTGCTATTCGATTCGCGTTCCACGATGCTGGTAAGTAGACTGACCGTGTGTGACGAACCTCACAAACTGACATTTTCGCAGGCCCATACTCTTCGAAAACGGTGTTCTACGCTCCTGCTGCAGGTGGTGCCGATGGTTCACTTCTTCTCAACTCAGACGAGATCAACAGACCTGAGAACGGAGGTCTCGCCGACTACCGAACATGGCTGATGGGAAAGTACACTCAGTACAACCAGAAAGCCAAGGTCGGCGCAGCAGACTTGATCCAATTCGCCGGCTCTCACGCCGTCATCACATGTCCCGGTGGTCCCAAGATCAAGACAGTGGTTGGCAGAACAGACACCTCTACCATTGCACCTGACGGCTTCCTTCCTGCTGGCTTCGGACCCAACTCCTCTCACGATATCTTGTTCCAGCTCTTTGCCGATAAAGGCTTCAGCGCTAGAGATCTTGCAGCCCTCATCGGCGCCCACTCCACCAGCAAAGCCTTCACCCAACAAGCCAATGGTATTCCCGCTGGCGGGCAACAAGACTCCACTCCCGGCAAATGGGATATTGACTACTATGCTCAAGTCAACAACCCTCCTACTGGCACCTACCGCTTCCAATCTGACATCAACCTGTCCCAAGCGAACACCACTGTTGGTAAACAATTCCAGGGCTTTGTCGGCAACCAGGGTAAATGGACCAGCTCGTTTGCTGACGCCATGTTCCGCTTGAGTGTTTTGGGTATTCCGTCGTCGTCGCAGAGCGGGTTTGTTGATTGCACGAATGCGTTGCCCAGGGGTACCTCTTCGAAGAGAGATATCCGCGCTGCTCCTATCAATGATCGCGCGCGGTGAATTGATTCATGTACTTATTCATGATGGTGGCGTTTGTGGTTTCGTTTTTATATAGTTATCGCAAAGACAATTCAAGTTTTGTTGCACAATCGTTCTCAACCGGTCCGACTTGTGCCATACTTGTGCATATTTATGATCGTCATATCTCGGCTGTGTTACTTCAACTACATGGCTTGACTGTTGCCTTGTTTCCACCATCTCTTCATACGTACCTACCATCGATCACATATCTTCCGAAAAGATTCTGCTGAAAACAACTACTGCAATTCTATATCTTCGAGCTCCAAATGACAAGGAAAGCTGCGACAACTAAACCACATCGCTCAATACCATCAACCAAACACAATCATGTCAAACACAGACCAGACCACAAGACTACTAAACAATATCATCGCCCTCACGACACCACAACAGGACAAATGGATAGCCTTCACAGCAGTCGTCGCAACAATATCCCTAGCATCTCTGGACATCAAAGCAGGTTCACAAATGCTAGGTGACAAACCATCCGCATTCGATAAAGCACTTCCAAGACGTGTGCCCATTGCACTACCACAGTCATCTTATCTGGTCGAGACTATCTCAAGATCATACTTCAGGGGCGCCACATCAATGGCGTTCTTCTATCTCGCATACAAGGATTATCGAACTGCTGAGCTTCGGGCAAGAAGGTCGGAGGAGGCTGATGGTTCTGGTTGGAGGTGGAAGGCGTTGGCTTTTTGTGGTGCTGCTGGTGTTGTGGTACAATCGCTTGGCCCTTTCCCGGCACTCATGTGGGATAGAGTGTATAAGCCTGGTATCAAGAGTCAGGTTCAGAGGTTGGGGAAATTGACGTTGAGTAAGGGAGGAATACTCATGGCTACTGCGCCTTTTTGTATGGCTGCTTGGAATGCCTTGTGAATGGTCAAAACGCGCAAGGTCGTAAGTCCAAGGAGCATTTGTCGTTGGCGTCGGTGTTCGTAAGATCTCTCCTCCAGAGTTTCGCCATAGTAGGCACTCGAATGGTAGCTACATCTTATCAAAAAGCAGCGAGCAATATCAGGACATGTGGCCACCGAAAGAAACTGCAGCCTGAAGAATCAGCAAAACAAACGCCCCCTTTCGGAGGTGGAAAGAAACTAGCGTACCAGTTTCGTTTCTAAGCTAGAATTGGAGTGGCATGACTCTAACATTGTCTCGACGTGAATCGAACCGATGACCTTCAGTGCGGGGGATTACAAGCACGAGTTGGACTCGCGGTCACTACCACTGGGCCACCACCGCCTGTTGACAAGACGATGGCAATGCTGATGGGTGCCAAAGTTTGGGGGTATATGAAGATAGGAGTGAAGTTGTCAAATGCTTCACTTTAACTCCCGTCTCTTCGACGCGATGAACTCCTTATCAAAGCACTCTCGATATCTTGTGCTATCACTCGATGTGATCACTCCAACGCTGTCACTCCGGGATTTCCGACAGAGTGCCGTAATGCCAACATTGTACTACGAGGCGCCCACAGCAACTCCGCTACAGCTGCCTCTTCAGCTTCCTCGCGTATCTCACACTATCTTCTCTCTTTCTTTTTCCAACCCCTATCTCTCGCCGACCATACAGACGGCAATGTGCTCGCGTTGTTCTTCCAGGCCTTCTTCACCCATCAATTTCGCCCAGTAGACACTCCGATGCAATCATGGACGAGGGACAGACGACATGATAGGCCACTGATTTGACCAATATCGGCAGGCGGACAGTCATTGCGGACGACGACGACGACGGTGACGATAGTCTGACGACGCGAGAACCTGTGCAATCAACATCAGCATGCTGCAAAGGGCCCCCAGCGACATCCATCAGCCATTCACTTCATTGACTCACATCGCCACCTTGCCTCACGGTCCCAAGGCACCACGGTACCACGGTACCACAGCACCATCTCATAGCACCGCCAAAGAAGTAGAAGGATCGAAATGTCAACAAGCAAAAAGAACAAGAACGCCCGAATCAAAAATGACAGCCACCATAACCGACAAACCCGCATCTACATCGCCCCCATGTGACAACAAAGGCATGGGACTTTCGCCAGAGGGTCTTGTATAACGTCGAGGGTACCACCATCAAGTGGAAGTCAAGGATGCCGCGTGATTCGTCGCTGCTCAGCACAACTAGCTGGTTGGATCAGATTCGATGAGTCAGGGACCACTGGATCGATGATAGTGTATGAGGGTTGGTGAGATTGGCAAGGAGAGACGGATGAGGACTGGGAATGTATATTGCGGGACACAAGGAGCGGTGGAGACACGGAAGGTGCGATTTAGCCAATCTCGTGAAATTCAAATTCAAGAAGGAAGCAGCAGGCGATCTCCCCTTCGAACGGTGGTCCGTTCTCAACTTTCACGTAGGAACTCTAGAAATATGTCAACATTACTCATACACATATTAATACAGAAAAGCCATCCATCTTGGGGGGTATCAAATAACATCATCAAATCATGTTTCCAATTTTCCACGACCTTAAGTCCTCACGCCAAGGGTTGTCGAACTCATCAATCTCGCCCTGTCCTGCCTTGGGTTTGCGTTTAGCAGACTCCAACTCGAACTTCATGGCTTGCTGATGCAGACTACTTCGACCTCCAAAGGCGCCTTGTTTGCCGAGATTGCCACCCATGGCAGAAGAAGCATCTTTGGCCCAGCCGTCGAATCCTTTGCGTCTGTCTGACTGTACACTTTCTTTGCTGACATTGCGTTGATGGCCCAGGAGAGGGCTCTTGGAGCGTGGTGATCTGGTGAAATTGTCTGTTGGTGTTAGGTTGGCTGATCGAGACTTGTCCTCGTCACTACTAGGATTGAGGTGCCGAGTGTGCTGAACGTGGTCGAGGTGGGAGCCCCAACCATCTCCGCCAGCAAAGATGTCCTTGATACAGTCGTCGGCTCGTAATTCCTACAAATGAGTCAGTCATTGGTCATGAACAGCTAGGAAGATTGATATTACCCCTGGCTGGGCCACCCAGGATGCAGCGAGAGTTCGGCGGTACATGTCTTGTAGTTCGCCGTTCTCACGGCTTTTGTTTGATAGTGAGGGCATGTTGCTGCCTTCCTCGGTAGCCTCTGCAACCTCCTGAGACATGATACCTGCGATACCACCAAAGACAGGGGCGGTGCGTAAGGGAGGGCTGTTCTAAAGATTAGTTGACGGGCAGAGACGACGACTAATCAGACGTACGCATAGTAGCTTCTATCACCCTCCAAGTGCTTCAGGTGGAGAGAAACCTTCAAGGTACTGTTGATCTTGCTGTCTTGCATGAGGTAGCGTCTCGTGACACCTTCATCCGAGTCATGGCCATGGTCGTTGGTGTCGACATATTCGGCCAGGTTGAGCTTGATATTTCCGAGAGTGATCCTCTCCCCCTTGCCGCCGCTGGAGTATTCTTGTATGATCTCGAGATGAATCCACAGCTCTTGTAACATCTGATCCTTGCCAATGACGAGACGCACAGGAGTCTGTTTCTCATAGTCGAAGACGACCTTGTGATCCTTGATGTTGCATTTGGTTGTTCGGCCGCGATGCTCGGCAGCACTCGACGAAGGGAGGTGCCATTTGACAAAACATGTGCCGGAAACCAGGGGAACGTTGTTCAAGTCGTATATCTTGAGCTTGAAATCAAAGCGTGGCTAGGTACGAGGTTGCATCAACAGGCAAGCACATTGGTACTGGAGAGGGATGCTGGACATACACGACGGGCCTTTGGGACTGTGAAGGTCAGCGTCTGGGCCTTCAAGGCGGCTGCCATGGCACTCGTCCGGCCTCACCAAAGGTCTGCATCTCATCGGCATCAGCTGTAGGGACGACTTAAGTAGCAGCGGCTCGATACGACGGCTTGCGGGATGCCGGCAGCGTCGATAGCGAGTTTATGAAATTATGTCTACGGAAGGCGCGGCATCGCATGTGAAGATGAACGGCATGACGATGATCCGGAGCAAGGGTCCGGAGATAAGATAAGGTTTTGCTGCAAAGCTCGTAGGTCCGATGCTCTTTCTGGATTTGTGCTTTGGCAGGGCGAATGCTCCTTCTTTGCATGTAGATTGTCCCTTTTCTCTGATGTTGCGCACTTCGTCAGTCTGGGACGCATCGACATGTCTGCGATGCAATCTACGCCTTGTGCTTCGTCAAATCCAACAACGCCGTTACCAATCCTCGGACGAATTGCCTCTTCCACTTCGACATGCACAATTTCCCACGCCTGCCCTTGAGGAACAACACAACGATCAAACAAGCCGCCTCCGAGTCGTTCGCACCCATGCCAACCATGGCAGGATCCGTGGCAAGAAGGGTGGCCAAAGACGTGTCGAGTCGTCCGAGGCTTTGTCCATCGCCAGCTTAGGTCAATCCTCCGAAGTCATTGTCCTGCGTGACTTGCACGAACCCAAGTCACCGAGAAAGCCTCTTCATGAGCAGCTACGGGAACAGGAAGCCGACAGCGATGAGCCAACCCCACTGGCCTTGACAGCCAGCGACATTCAAGCCATGTCGGGGGGCAGAAGAGCCGTGCGACCGCCGCCCAGCGAAGTCTTCGAATCTATCGAAGCCCTGAGGCCCGACGGGGGTATCCATGTTGTCACAAAGAACGAGTTCGACGCAAGGCTCACCGCCTTGGCAAAGGGCTATACCATTAGCCAGCTGAGAGGCTACCTGTACCATCAGACGGCTCCTGCGAAATTAGCCATGTCAAAAGCCAAAAGGTCACGTCATGCCCAAGATCATTTGGACACCACCGAAATCAGTAGTGCCCGAGGCGAACTACAGGACCTCACGCGGACTCCTTGGCATCCTGGCATCACTGCTGCTACAAAACGATTGCCCATAACGCGCTCCGCTATGGACAGTCAATTCGCAAAGGGCCGCAAGATGAACAACAAGGAATATGTTATAGAGTCAATCTTGCGTGAGACTTGGGCTCTCGGCATTGAGGAAGAGCAGGCAGCCAAGGGCGAAATGGAGTTTTTACTATCACCCATGCAGTTTGGTTTGCTGCTCACGAAGAATTCGGAAGCATTGCGGCCTTTACTTGAGAGCTCCAAGTTCTACAAAAACTCTCGCTTCCAATTGTTCCAACCCGACCATGTTATCCGCATCATTGGTCCGAGAGCTGAGGCTGAAGCTATCGCCTTTGTCCTGGCTGGAGCCTTTGCTCCAGCCAGAAGCGCTGAGATCGCCCTCGATACCTTTCACTCCGTCTTGCAACATAATCCACCTGGTTACAGGTTGCCTGATGTTTTTAGCGCTACCCAGTTGAGCAATATCATGGATTTGACAAAGACCTACATTCGTTACGACCACGAAGCCAAACACCTTCAGGTTGCTAGCTTCGCCGACGTGGGCATTAATGATGCCCATCGCTTGCTTGTCGCTCTCTTGCCAATGCATACGCACGGTACCACCACTCGGCTCCATGATCCTCACAAGTCTGGCGACTGTCATCTAGAACCCACATCGACCACCGCAAATCTGCCTTCTTCTACCAGACATAGACGGCTTGCTCGCTGGGTCACCTCCTCGCCCAGAACAGTCAAGACCAAGACATCTGCTGTCGATGATCCGATGTTACTGGGGCTCCAGGAGGGAAACGCAAGATCCAGACCCCTCGCCAACCTCTCTGCATCTCGTAAACCCCTCTCGAAGTATAGTCCAATCATCACTCAAGCTATCGAGATCATGAGAACATCTCCGCTAATCCCGGATGCACTTGCGAACCCACGTCGCCCCAGTATATGGCCTGATACTCCTAGACACGATTTTTGGGTGGCGCGCTTCGGTCAAGCATTGCACGATACCGGACTTGAAGATACTTACCCTGGTGTTGATGGTATTACTTCAACAAGATCAACAGTGCAAGAGAGCTACGCCAAGCCCGTTTTTGGTCCCAAGTTTCCCGGTCTTGAGGGCCTTCTAGCTGATAGCCGTCCCGTTTCAACGAGAAAAGATCAAAGTTGGGTAGACAGGACTGAGCTCATAGCCCATCTGATTCCATCTCCTCTCGAGCAGACAGGTATCTTGGCTACCAGCGCTTTTCCCAGCATCCAGCTTCGTTTCACTATCGAAGAATCTATTGATCCGATTGAAGATGAAAAGGCCATCTTCACCATGCTCCCAAATGGCAAACGGATCGTGTTCAATAACATTCGGGCCATCGCTCGTACTGATGTTGTGCAATTAGACCTCCCGTCGCATCCTGTTGACATTCGATTCGAGCGCACACAGGCGTTAAAGTCCCGCCACGCAGCCAACGACGCACGAATCAAATCATTCATCGAAGCTGTGCACAAAAGTATGGTCAATGATACAGCACTTCGTGCTCCTCCGGCTGTTGAGATTCCTATCCCGCAATGGATTGTTAGTCCTATGAACTCTAGCCACCCCGAATATTTGCAGCATGCGGCACGCAGCCTTAAATCTCAAGCCTTTTCTGAGAGAGTGCCTGCGGACCAGATGATTCCTGTCAAATATCTCTTTGCTGGTTTCGAGTATCGCGAGCCGCGCGACTTCGAAACCAAAAGTGTCGCATCGAAATACAGAACGAGAGTTCAAACTGTCGAAGCGGGTGTGACTGGTGGACGGCGTATCGAACTCAGCATGTTGTTGAGTTACCGTGCTATGAAAGATATGTTCGACGGTCAACAGTTTTCCGACCTCGAAGGGTTCGCGAGCGCATCGGTCGACCTTGTCAATTCTCTAGGAAAGATAGAAAAACGAAGTGATCACGGCAGCGCGTCACGCAGGTCAGCACTCGCAAAGGATGGCCATCAAATGCGACAAGAGAAGAAGACGAAGCGCGAATCTCGAAGATTTCAAGCTGAATCGGCCCAAACAAATAGCTCGTGGTCAGAGCATTCGCCTGTCACGCCCCAGTCAAACATTCAAGTGGATAATATGGAACATGGAGCACAATCAGAGGACGTCACTGATGTTGAGGTTCCGCAATCGCAAGTCTCCGACCCTGTTGAGGCCTTGGAGATGGGCAAGGACGCACAGCAAGAGCAAGGCTCCAAGCTAGATATCGACAATGATCCTCACGCCGAAGGGTTACCGACGAATGAGCAGCCTTCTCAGGAGCCACTCGTGATTGGGGAACCGGAGAATCGACTCATTCCCGATGCGCAAGACTTACAGCCTGTTGAACATCGTACAGAGGAGAGTTCCTTGAAAATAGCGACTCAGTCTGAGATCGCCGACAGTCCAACAGAGCAAGATCAAACTTCCAAGCCCGCAGGAGGCGAAAAATCCAACACTGTAGAGCCCACCACGAGCACATCAGAACCAGCGATCGAGGCAAAGACCGCTGAACAGACTTCCGAACAGACGCTTGAGCAAACGCCCGAGCCAGAGGCAGAGGCCAAAAAGGAAGAAGAACAGACACCAGAAGAAGAACCATTGAGCGTTCGTCTCAGACGCTTGATGGGTCGATAGTGTCTATGATCTTTCCAACTCTCATCTCACGAACCACAAAAAGTATATAGAAGGATAGGCTTTATTTTCTTTCTTGTAAGATTATTCATATTGCATATATATATTCTGTAACACTAGACTTTTGATAATCACATTGAGAGATATTTCGGCACTTCCAGTTAGCACAGATGACGATGTGAGTGTTTCATTGAGCATGAGGGAACTTTGTGAACAGATTTTGGAATTGTAGTTTGAGCTTATACATCAGGCGATCCATATCCGGATATGTGTCGCCGTCCTTTGTGCATATGGTATGTGAGAAAGTGGGGGAAGAAAGGGTGTGCGAGAAGGGTTGATAAGCTACAAGAAAATGCGCTTTTGATCAGCAAGAAAAGATGACCTTGTCCGTTGCCTTGAGCTTGCTGGCCAACGCATGGCGAGACAGCTCCTTCAAGGGAAGTCCTTTCATGCAGCAGTGGATTGACTCGAAATGTGCGTCGTGTGTGAAGGCCTCCCTTTTTGCTATAACAAGTTTCTCCCCGGTCCCAACCGCGAATGCTCTGGCAGTAGTGGTGACTGCTAGCACAAGAGTAAATCTACTGTCTCATGGAATCCAGCAACTTTAGCCATCCAAATCGAGCTAACGAAGCAATTGGGGAGTGAAAAATCTCGGATCGGTCTAACGAGCGTATAAGCAGGCGTGCACGGTCGTAGATCAGTGCTTATATTCAAGCCTCAGGCGCTCTTCAGGGGAAGAGGCAGTATGGTCGGAAGCGGCTGCATTCTAAACAGCACTGACACGCGGCCTCTTGCGACCACCACCAATCGTGGTCTCGGATCTCTGTGTCCTCTTTTCCTGGTTATCCAGCACCAAGCTGAGCACGTCGAAACCGAATTGAGGGAACTCGAGACACATGCTGCGGAACTCCTTCTCTGCCTCATGACGCAGGACATGCGATCTCGTTGCCCAGAATGCAGCGACGGGCTTGCGGATGCTCTCGTCTGAGGTTTGGGTGTGGCCGTAGACGTAGCGTGCGTATTCGATCTCGCCCCTTGCGGTGCTGTTTGTGAGGTGGATCTTCTTGTGGGCGAGTTGTGAGAGGGTGGGGACGCCGAAGCGTTGGGCGAGGGTGTAGACGCGGGCGTGACGGAGAAGGGCCATGCCTTCGGTGTCCGGGACGGGGATCTCGGGGTCTGATTCCAGGGATGAGCCACTGAGGGTGGGGAAGTAGTCGGCCTTGTAGAGGAACTCGAGGAAGCAGGCGGTTGCGAGCAGGTCCTCGTCGGGAAGGTCAATGCGGCGCTAGAGGTTGTGTTAGGACTTTAAGTGAGTTGACGATCGGATGCGACTCACGTTCTCACCCTCTGCCAGAGCAGAGATCTTCTCCTCGAGGTAAGGACTCTTCTCGAGTAGAAGCTGGTGTGCGTGGAGGATGGTAATGTCCTCGCCGGTGCCGACGGAAAGCTCGACGATGGGAGACTTGAGGTAGCTGTGGCATTCGGTCAGGATTGCCAAATCGAAGCGCGTCTTGACTGTGATGACTCACTCTAGGAAAGTGACGCGGGCAGGAATCTCGGGCTGGATGTCTTCGATGTTCTCAAGACCGGTGGGCTCGTCTTGCTGCTCGGTGCTGGGAGCAGCACTGCCCTCGGGCTGGGTGCTCTCATCTTGGCCGCCCATGTCGACATCCTGGCTTTGGGTGGGTGCAGGAGTGTTATTCTCGCTGACGTCAATGACAACTTCGGGTTCGGCCATTGCGACGGTCTAAAGTGTGTGAAGTGTGAAAGTGCGGTTGGGAGTCGAAGAGTCGCGTCAACTGTACGCGAGAAGATGGTAACGACGCGTCAAAAATGTGATGGTCTAAACGAGGACGAGTCGGCGACAAGAGCGAAGGTAAATTGACTGGACTGACAACGGAAGTGAATGGAACGATTCGCGACGACGAGCTGGAGAGCAAAGCAGAACGAGTCCCGGCAGACTCGCGCTCCATTCCCTCGTTCGCTCCATTCCCTCGTTTGCTGGGAAGCCTGTGCCCGTCCGAGCTCTGCACGTCTGCTCAAAAGGTCCTCCGAAGCTCGAGAGCATCAACGTGATACGGTACTTGTCCAACAGCCACCAAAGAGAAATACACCCACAAAAACTATGACTTGCAATTCACCACTATCAGATCGACTGGCCTATCAGGACATATTTACAAGCGGTAGCCCAATTCTCTGAACCTCTCGCCAGTACTGGGTACAGGCAATTCCACTCGAAGCACCCATAGGAACCAGTCCTCTAGGGGAATAAAGACATAAAACACCTTGTTACTCATGAATGCGAGCAATACGAACATTGTCGCAATCCATGCATCCAGAAAATAGTGGTTGGCCGTGGCCACAATGGTCGTCAGGATCATCGCTGGGTATCCGACACCCACAGACAAATAAAAGACCTTCCACGCCCATGACTTGCGTGCCTCGCCGTGTTCCAACTTCCGGCGGAATATTCCAGAGTGGTATATCATGGTGCAACCAATGCAAAACGCATATCCAAAATGCATACTCGGCATGGCTGCAAGACTGTTGACATATTTTCCACTCATCCACACAGACTGCGCATCATCATGCCTGACTGTGTCCAAGAATCCGTGTTTCTTCGGCAAAAGACGAGGAGGCATGCAAGGATAGAAAATGAACGTCGTGAAAGCCATGAAGTTGGTCAAAGTCATGGTGCGGCGGACTGTTGCGAACGTCGGGTGGGATGGTGCAATGTAATAGTACCATGCGATGAAGCCTACCGTGCCAGGTATGTGTATCAGCGCGTATGCTTTGTTCAATACAGTCAATGCATCTTGATGCCCATGCATGAACCATTGCTGTATTTCTTGCTCACTAGGGATCAAAGGGCTCAGGAACCCGTGCTGCTCAAAATCCAGGACAGCAAGTCCATGGCTCTCCGCCACTGTCCAGATACCTCTGCCAGCAAAGATTTTGTTGGACAAGATCGCTGTCATGCGGTAGAAGCCGTAGTTTATGACCCAGTAGAACATCTCTATCAGGAAGGGGAACCGCTGCAGGATGCGACTGTGTATATTGTTCTTGAACTGGGAAGTGTTGGGCGTCTTCAATGTGATGCCTAGCAACTTCCGTGTTTTAGGCATATTCTTGGTCGCAGCAATGTATTCCTGCGCATCGTCTTCGCCGCCTTCGTCGTGAGCCAGAAGCTCATCTGATGAGCGGGCTGAGTCGTCGCCGTCCAGAGTTGACTTGTATACACCAGGCTTTGCCGCGAAGATCCGGTATCCCCTTCTCCGCGTCATGACCATGGCTCCGAACAGGATTGTCACTACCATCTGTAGACAACGGCTGTCAGCTGTTCTTCAACTTGTCTCCGTTGGCGCGGTTCATACCAATGGTTCTGCCCAGCCAGGTAACTTCCATGCTGGCTTGCTATTCCATCGCGGTTCCTCGGGTGTCGTCGAGTTCTTGGCTAAAAGATCCATGGCGAGTCACTCGCTGGAAAGCACGATCTGATCAGTCTCGCCAAATTCGACGACTAAGGTTGTCGGCTCGGCGGGTCGCGTGATCAGGAATTGTGTTCCAGTCAATGACTGCATGCAAGGGATTTTTGTTTGCCAAAGGATGCCGGATTCGATTGAATGACCGCAAACAATGCAAAGGTACCACAAAACACTAGGGACAGTAGGAACACAGAAAAAACAGGAATAAAGATAGGAATGCGTTAATAGGGATTGACAGGTTTGACAAGAGGTGCCTGCTCTTCTGAATATAAAGACCCTGATCGATTGAATATTTCGAGATGCCGTCGTCAAACTCTGTTGAAAACCTCCGCGTCACCACTGCGTAGATGTACGGGCAGGGGGTTTTCGTACGGAATTTATCCTCAGTTGATCATCTAGGACAGTCCCTAATCAAATCTAAAATATATTTGGTCGATCTCTCAATATTTTTCACATTCAGTATGTCACTTTAAGCATTCAGGCAGACAGACGGTGTTACCGATCCGCCTGGCTACGAGCGGTAAAACAGACGCTTCGTAGAGTTGCGTGTCATCAGAGTGTTTGAGAAGTCTTCAAGTCGTTCAGATCTCCTTCCTCCACCATTTCTCCACGATACGAATTACGGAGGCTCAATCCGCGATCGTCAGGACTTTCCACATTCCTCGGCCTTGGCACGCTACAAGGCGCCTCCCGTCGACAGCTAACCGCCGCCCCACCTGAACTCTATCACTATCACAACCTCGCAAGCTCGTATATAGTACGGCCTTCATTCTCTTGCTCGTCCATGCTAGGATATTCATCCTCACTTCACAAAACTCTGCCAGTCTTTGCTGTCTCGATCTTGAACCTGCGACAGTCGGAAGAGTGCGTATCATCGTTCATCGTCTTTCTGGTTCGAGTCCAATCAGCCACCGTGCCGCGTCAGCTGTTTCGTTGCCTTCTTTTGTTGTGTCGAATCGATTTTGTTTATTTTCTTCTCCTATTGAATTTTAGTATATGTCTTGTGTCTCTTGTCTCCTTGCTCCATCCTATGTCCATCTCGCATCTGCTCGACATGATGGTCTGCCTTCTAACAGTCGGCAGGTCTGCCATAGGACTGACGATCTGGGACATCAGACCTGAGACTTCCACTCATACATCTGGCAGGACTATCGTTTCTGACTCAAATCTTGAGAGCTGTTCAGGAATTTGACGAAGCATTACGCGAAAGCATGACAGAGTCGAGCTGGTTGGTTTTCGACGACGAGTTGAGCGTAGAGTGCGAAAAGAACATTGATCATCGCGCCGCGACACCACTACAGCCTGATGTGAGTACTTGGTTTTGTCTAAGAAACATGCATATGGTCGAAACTGCCATGTACATCGAGCCTCCTTCCTATTTCTTGCCACATATACCCGCTACTAGGCAGATCAAATATGTGGACCTGACAGTGTTCTCCCCGTCACAGAACCAAAGCAAGGCTGTACCAGATCGAAAAGAACGCGAACTCCCAGTACAAGATTCGCCTACAGAAACTTCCGACTCAGAATCATCTACGGATTCTGATAGCGACACTGACGACTCCGAGAACCCAGTCAGGGGTAGTGTAACACGTCGCATCCCGATCTGGGGCACCTTCAAGCATTGGTCTGCAACAATCCTACGCTTTCTGGTATACTCGCCCTTGAGAAATATATTCGTGCAGCTGTTCACCTCTTCTCGTGCTCCAAGCACAACAATCGCGCTTGTGAGGAAGCGGCCAACCCTCGTGGAACAATGGGGAAATCGTAACCCCAACTTTTCGTTTGCACTCACACCACTGGAACGGTCCAATATTGAGACCAAAGAGTCTAGTTCTTCCTCGGGCTGGCATGATTATTGTTTTTGTGGTCAGCGTATAATGCGCGGCAAAAGATGTACGAGGCACATGAGGCAGCGCTGATATCTCCCAACACTATCTACCTCTGAGGTCAAGCAGACAAAAGTCGTCAGCCAATCCGTGTCATGCTATCGGAGGAGGCACAAGAGCAAAAAGCTCAAGCCAGGCTAGGGAAAACATCACCTGTTTCACATCATCTGCGCGACCAAGCGGAACAAGATTTTCTCACCACCTTTGAATTCTATTCATACTCCGACTTGGGACTTGGGAGGGTTCATCGAGCGTAGTTTATCCATTGGGGCAAATCACTTAATCCTGGGATGGCTCTTACCTCATGTACCAAGTAGCCACGAAGTGAATGATTCATCCAAATTCATGGCAGTTGCGACAGTCCATCTCGCGTTCCTGCCACGTGTTGTGAGCTTCGAATTGTTGACGTTCCACTGTAGCTTCTGATCTCTCAACTCGCCATCGCTCTTCTTTTGATCAACGATACATCCTATTCATACGATATCTATCAGCCATATCCATAAACAAATATCATAGCCACCATCCGTCTATCCCAGCATACAATCGCGCCAGCAATGAGCAATCCACCACTGCCTCTCCTCGTCCTGCCGCCAGAACTGCGAAAGAGGATCTACGGATACGTATTCGCAGACCCAAAACAACGGTCACTTCGCCACCCTCTGCGCCATGTTTCCAAAGCCACGCACGACGAAGTCACTCTAATGATTCTGCATGAGAGGTTCCTCACCATATGTCTACGCAGCCGCTACTTTGAACGACAAGTGTTGATACAACCCTCTATCTTCCTACCTGGAGATCATCACATTCGGACGTCTTGGCTCGAGTTCAAAAAGTCTCTGCTATCGCCATAGATTCGCGGTTTCAAAGCCACCTGTATCGAAGATCACGACTGCAACATTCGTTCGACGGTGGTGTTTTGGCCACGGGATTGTTACAGGTTAGTCATGGAATGGCACAATGGAGTCCCAGGTCCGAAACGTGGCGCTCTTGCTAGTTCTTGTGTGCGTTTTTTGCGATTGTATAACACCTGGCCGGTTGACGATATCACTGTTGCTAGGGTGGAGCTCTCCGTTCGAGCATTCCGGGATATTGTTCAATCGGAAAGCGAGACGATCTTTGGTGGTCACTTTTACACGACATGAAAATAGCTCAAGAATTACACTCGTTCTTACGTTCGGACATCCATCAATCATTAAATCTAACTGTTGCAATGCAACATGCTTTCAGATGTGTCTCGCTGTCCAGAGATAGCACGTTGGAGTATCTCTCTCAGTGGAAACTCCCCGAGTCATCATGAACTTCTTGCCTTTCGGCAGCCAATTCAAGACCCAAATGGATTACATTTTCTTCATTAACTTTCCAGACAACATACATATCAGTCTTACGCATACTTTGGATCCAGAATAATGAGGTCAATCCATGAATAGAAAACCACAAAAACTTTTCCATTACATTAATCCTGAAACAACCTTATGTAAAAGTGTTCTCCTGTTTTTACAACTTCCATATCCTCACCGACTCTGATCTCGCCCTTTCCTGCTGCATCTTCCAGCAGAGGAACCATTTGCATACCCAGTACAGGATGAGCACCGGCGCCTTTGTCTACAAAGCCTCGTGTTTGTTTGAGGGTCTTGTAGGGTTCGGCGCGGTCTTTGATGCCGGTTACTGGGTCGACGTTGGGCAGGTCGCAGCGAGTTGTTCGACAGCTTACGTGGTAGGAGAGATTGCGAGAACGGATTTGTTTCCAGTCGTCTTCGGCGAAGGGAGGGGCGTTTGTGACTGGAAGATTGTTAGAGGTATGTTGTTGATAGGAGGGTTGACGAAGACTTACGGTAGATGTTTGCGCGGAAGCGGAGCGCATTCAGGTGGGGTGTTGGTAGATTTGTGATGGTCTTGGATACTTTTTGTACTGAGGCGACGCCCATGATTGACAGCGGGTACTGGAAAGTGAGGTCAGAATTTGTTGGTCGGATCGTGAGGTAACATGGCTTACAGCATCAGCAAAGCCAACACCAGGTTGGTAGCCAGCCTCTTCTATCCTAGGTGCATTTCTAAACACCTTGCGATGGTTTAGAGGGTCGGCCTTGAATAGAGCAATAGGGTTAGAGACACCGAGGAAGTATTTCAACTTTCCTAGTGTCTCTGGTGGTATCTCCGAGGTGATGTTGATGGCTGTGGGTGAATCCTTCCAAATCTTCATGACTTCGCGAGTGTATTTGCTTGATCTCTCCTCGTCAGGGGCAATAGGAAGTTTGAAGGTAATGCGAGGCTCTGCTTTGATGTCGCGCTGAGCAAGCTTGGCTTTGAAGATTGAAAAAGCAGTTCTCAGGCCGTTCATATCCCAGGACCATTCAGGAGTAAAGGCGAAGGAGCAAACGACACATCCTTGAGACTTGACCCACTCTGCTTTCGGAGAATAGGTCGGCGATGACGGGTCCGGGATCCAGATCTGAGTGTCGACCTGACTCAATCGAGGGACATTTCGTTGGGTGATAAACTTCCAGTTGTGAACCCATTCAGAGTTGACACTGAGATCTCCCTCCTCTTTCTCTACTTGCTCTGTCTTGAGCTGGGTAAAACAGAATTGACGGTCATAACGCAGACCAGTCAGGATCACATCGCTGTCTTCAAGTTCCACAGGCTTGCAAGACTTGACCGGGTAGATGAACAGGGCTTTGATCCTGCATGCCGCTGATGAATCGAGGTTCTCTCCATTGTGCTTTGGTGAATACTGATCCGACATATTACTCCTTCCAATGAGGCCAATGCGGCGACATCCAGGAATAGTCGATTCCGATTCTTGATCCTTCCGTGATTGGTTGCTGAAGGCGAGCAGTGAAGCAATTGAGGCAGCCAGTATCGTGATTAGGGCAATTACGCCACCCTGCAATAAGCTGTCCATGTTTGTTGTTCTTAAGCGAATGTATGGTTTGAATAAACGTCCAGAAGATGCAAAAGAGCAGCAAGAAACACCACCGGCTTAATGAGTGAAACAAGAAGGACGAGGCAAAAGAGAAGTGACTGAAAACACCAGCATCGTACAGAGAGCAAGACACGCGAGAAACGGAAGCAAAAATGAAGCACTGGACAAGATCTTCAGGTACAGAAAGGAGTGGTGTACTATTTGAGTCTGGAAGACCGGGGACAGGAGCTGAAGCAAGTCATGTGGAGCGGGCCGTCGACAGTTTCGGCGAGTCCGATGGTGGTTTGGCCACCCCATCTCGTAGGATTATACTAAAACAGTAGATGTACAGGTAGATCAGTACGTTCGTCGATACGACAGATTCACAGAAAGGTGAGATGGTGTGTAAGATCCGCAGAGGAAAGGCTTGGCTTTGAGAAGTGCTTTTCGTCGATTTCTGCATCTCCGGCATGCAATTGATCGCGATATGGAAGTGTCATGACTGGGCGCGCGGTTACCGTGCCGGGGACGCCGAGCCGTAATCGATAGGGACGGTGGTGGGAAGGCGCCGAAACTGTTCGCTGTTGTGTTCCTCGTTGCAGATGATTGGGTCAATTGACGATAGCATTTACATGTCCTGACAGCCTCATCTCCTCGTGGCCAGCGGCTGTCGACCGTGCCATCTGCCATCTGCCATCTGCCATCAACATGTCCGAACCGGCCCCTCCGTCGCCTCCGCGCCAGGCCCCGCCGTCGTCGTCTACTACTACCGCTAGACAGCCGCCCCCGTCTTCTCGT